>SAMEA3663028__coassemble_198_pt1 | contig 26426 bp, 18 predicted proteins | sample SAMEA3663028__metabat2_low_PE_034 | metagenome-assembled genome bin SAMEA3663028 (sample SAMEA3663028) | pig gut metagenome | biome: pig gut; feature: pig-associated habitat; material: faeces | place: France | collected 2012
GAACCCTGCGCGTGGGAACCCGTGCTGGGTAACCTCCGTGGGGGACCCAGCGTTGAGAACGGTGGGCCGGTGCCGAATCGCTAAAGCCGCCCGTAGGGAACCCTGCGCGTGGGAACCCGTGCTGGGTAACCTCCGTGGGGGACCCTGCGCTGGGAAACAAGGGCGTGCTGGGCGCAAGTGGTCTTTACCTCAACCAGTTGCGCGGATTCTGCTTTGTGGTGCCCTGCCAGAGTTCAAAGTGAAGAATCTCCTCCTCCAGTGTACCTATAACGGCGCCGGTAGAGATTTTCTCCCCCACTTTAACCGAAACCCTGCCTAACTTGCAATAGAAGGTAAAATAGGTACCGTGCTGCACAAGAACGCAATGGCTATAGCCCGGAATAATAATAATCTGCTTTACAGTTCCATTAAATACAGCCTTAACTGGGGAACGGTTGGCGGCAGAGAGATTTATACCATTATTAAATGGCAACTTCACATTCTTAAGAACAGGATGGGGATGCTGCCCAAACTCCTCCACAACAACATAGCGATCCAAAGGCCAAGGCAATTTGCCCCTGTTGGCACCAAACTCATTGGAGAGTTTTATCTCCTGCTCCTTAAGCGCCGTATTCTTATTATTTGCGCTATTGCTCTGCTTAATAAGGGCAGCCAGCATTCTCTCTACCTCCTTATTAAGATTGCTTGCCTCACGCCTCTTTTTTGCCAAATCTGCCTTAAGTCTCTTCTGCTCCTTTGCCAACTTAGCATCTAGAGCAGCGCTCTCCTTCTCATCCTTCTGATACTGCGTAAGCTCCTTGGTATAAGCGCGCTGCTTCTCCTGGGTGGCACTTAGCAAAAGCTGAGTTCTCTTCCTTGCAACCTGTGTCTCTTGTTGCAACTGCAGAATCTTCTCTCCTTGGGCATTTATGGAGTTGCAATACTCCTTAAGATATACCCACCTTCTGTAACCCTGCTCAATTGACTCACTTGCAAAGAGATAAAGGAACCATTTTCTTGTATCCCGATTCTTGTAAGCTGTAAGGATAAGGTGCTTATAATTGGCCTTAAGCGTATCCAATGTGCGCTCCAGCCTTGCAAGACTCTCCTGATGGCTTTGCAGTTCTCTCCTTTGGCTTGCCAAATCTGAATCCAACCTGGAGATAAGTCTCTTCCTTGCTGCAACCTTCTTCCTTATAAGAGCCAATGTGTTAAGGGTATTCTTACGCTGACGCGTTGAAGAGGCTATCTGGCTATTTATAAGCGCTATCTCCTGCTCCAACTCTTTAATCTGATTACGCTTAAGATCTATCTGGCTCTGCTGGGCCTGAAGCGGCATTGAGGGAGACGGCAAGAGTAATGCAGCCAACGCCAGCAGAAGAATCAACACAATATTTCGGCAGCCCAACCTCACTATCTCTTGCCCTTTTTGAGTTCTGCCTTGCGCTTCTCAATCTTTTCGCTCAGCCCCTGAATCTTCTCGCTGTTGTCCGCACTCTTTGCCTGGTCCCAATAGATAAAGGCTAAGTCGTACTCTCCCAGAGTATAAAGCACCTCCGCATAGTGGTCCAGAATTACAGCACTCTCCTTGCCTCCATAGAGCATAGCGTGTTTGAACTGCGATTTTGCCTCAACAGGCCTGCCCATAAGGTATAGAATCCAACCAAAGGTATCAAGGTAGGTTGGGTTATCGGGTTCCTTAGCCACTGTCTTGGCGCTATACTCGTAAGCCCGCTTAAGCTGTTTGCCATTTACAGCAAGGTAGTAGGCATAATTGTTAAGCACCACTATATTATCGGGACGAATCTCCAACGCCTTTTTATAATTCTGGAAGGTCTTGCTGTGGTTTCCCAACTGGTAGTAGGCATCACCCAAGAGAGAGTAGGTATTGGCAAGCACTGTGGTATCATTGTGCCTGAGCCCAATGTCGCGCATCTTTTCAAGAAGCGGTATGCTCTCCCCATAGGCACCCCTGCGTATCTTGGAATAACTCTCTATCTCCAATGGAAAGACCTCCTCCGGAAAGATTGTGGCTATGCGTTGCGCCTCGCTCTCTGTAAGGTTCCAATCCTCTGTAGAGTAGATAAAGGAGAGGTATTGAATTGCAGGCATAGTAGAGGCAGGATATGCCTCCTGATTGCTCCTTAGAATCTTTATGCATTTGTCATTCTCGCCCACCTTTGCATAAAAGGCCGCGCAAAGATAAAGAGCAGTGGAATCCGGATTGGAGCAGGCCAGCATATCTGTAATCATTGTATCTATCTGCACCTTATAGGTCTGAACAAATCGGGAGGCCTGGAAGAGCTGCTGCAGATAGGCCCCCTTCATCTGCAGAGGCACAGTGCCATTTGCAAAGAAGGGCTTTACGCTCTTAAAATAGTTGTCAAAGTCTCCCTTGCTTCTATAAAGCTCTGCAATGCCCACCAAAGCGCCCGGATAGTTTGGCTCACTGCGCAGAGCCTTGTTGTAATAAACCATAGCAAGCGAATCCTTGAAGCGGTCGGAGTAGAGGTCTCCCAACAGAGACTCTATGCGGGGCGAGTCAAAGCCATTGTCATACTCCTTAAGGTACTCTATTGCACCCTCCCAATTGCTGCGGCTCTTAAAGATATTAAAGCGGGTAAGTGCAATCTCGTCGCTCTTCCCGAATATCTTCTCAATCTTATCAAGCGTCTCCTCTGCCTTCTCCAGATCCTCCGAGGCAAGATAGAGATTGGCAAGGCTAAAATAGATGTCTGTCCTGGCAGGGAACTGCCTTATCATCTCTTCATAGAGCTTTGTAGCCTCTGCTCCTCTCTGGGTGGCAATATATATCTTTGCCAAAGTGTTGTAGTACCAATAGTTGGAGGTATCTCTGGCTATTGCCTCTTTAATGTAGCTCTCGCCCGCAACAGGTTCATTCTCAACAATGGCAATCATTGAGAGATAATAGTAGGCTGCATCTGAGCCGGGATTCTCCTCTATTACTCTTTTGAAGAATCCTTTGGCCTCTTCATAATTGTTGGAGGTAAAGGCGCGCACCCCCTCCAGAAAATTATATGATTCGTCATTCGTATCAAGCACAAACTGCTCTGCCTTCTGCTGCTGTTGCACCCCTGCGCGCAAATCAAGATCCTGCGCCTTGCCCTGTATGGCTGCGTCAAGAATCAGCAGAAGCAGCAAAAGCGCAAAAGAGACTCCTTTTGCAGTTATCCTCTTATCCATCATATTCATTCTCCTAAATTATTTACTTCAAATAGCCCCGCAATTTTTGAGCCATTGATGTGGCAAATACAAAATCATTCAACTCCTTGCAGTTGCTGTGCAATATATCTCTGTTGTTGCCCTCCCACAATTTGGCGCCATTGTAGATGAAGCCTATTTTATCGCCTATCTCCATAACGGAGTTCATATCGTGGGTATTAATAACAGTAGTCATCCCATACTCCTGCGTAATCTCCTGTATGAGATGGTCTATCACTATGGAGGTGGTAGGGTCCAGTCCGGAGTTTGGCTCATCGCAGAAGAGATACTTGGGGTTAAGCGCTATGGCTCTTGCAATACCCACCCTCTTCTGCATACCTCCACTAAGTTCGGAGGGCATCTTTTTGTTGGCATTTACCAGATTAACCCTTTTAAGGCAGAAATTGGCTCGCTCCAGCATCTCCTCCCTGCTCCAATCGGTGAAGAACTCCATAGGAAAGATTACATTCTCCTCCACTGTGGCAAAATCAAAGAGCGCACTCCCTTGGAAGAGCATACCTATCTCTCTGCGAATTCTCTTCTTCTCCTTCATATCCAAGGCGTTGAAGAGCGTATCGCCATACCATATCTCACCCGAATCGGGAGTATGAAGCCCAACCAGAGACTTAAGGAGCACCGTCTTGCCTGAACCGCTGGCACCAATAATAAGAGAGCACTGCCCCGGCTCATAATCTATGGAGATATGCTTAAGCACATCTTTGCCGTCAAATCTCTTTGATATATCCTTTACCCTTATCATAACAGCATCAGAGAAGTATATGGGTGAGCACCAGATTAAAGATTAGTATGAGCAGGCTGCTTGCAACAATTGCTATTGTGCTGGATTTTCCCACTCCAAGCGAACCGCCCTTCGCATAATATCCCCAATAGGAGGCCACAGATGTTATGATATATGCAAAGACAGACATCTTTATCATACTGTAAACAATGTAGTATGAGTTAAAAGAGAACTGCAGGCCGGTGATATAGTCCGAGAGGTTTATCACACCTGTGGCTATAACAATAAGGCCTCCTCCCAGAAGCCCCACCATAAAACTGGTAAGCATAAGCAGAGGGCTCAGTGTTACAGAAGAGACTATCTTTGGCAAAATGAGATAGTTGGCAGAGTTTATGCCCATTATCTCCATAGCATCTATCTGCTCCGTTATTCTCATACTCCCAATCTCTGAGGAGATATTGGATCCTATCTTTCCGGCCAGAATAAGAGCCACCATAGTGGAGCAGAACTCCAGAGCCAGACTCTCCCTTGTCATATACCCCACATACATCTTTGGAATAAAGGGGTTCTCTATGTTATAGGCTGTCTGCAGAACCAGCACGGCTCCAATAAAGAGAGAGATTATGCTCACAATTGGGATAGAACTTATAATGAGCTTATGCGCTTCATTAACATACTGGCGCCAAAAGATCCTCCACCTCTCGGGCTTCTCAAAGACCCTGAGCATAAGCAACCAATACTCCCCAATATTTTCCAGCACTCTCTTAATCACCTTTTATCTCTTTAGATGCGAAGTTACATAAAAAATGGTTAAATTCGCCTTATATTTAAACCGCTAACCTGTGAGAATACTATACAACCTTGGCATTTACCTTTATTGGTGTGCAATCTCCCTTGCTTGCCCATTCAACAATAAGGCCAAACTCTTCAAAGAGGGCAGAAAAGGCTTGCTGGAGAAGATAAAGAGAGAGCTCTCCGGCGCAGAGAGAATAATCTGGTTCCACAGCGCCTCTGTAGGAGAGTTTGAACAGGCAAGACCGCTTATAGAGTGGATAAAGGAGAACAAGCCTCAATACAAAATAGTGCTAACCTTCTTCTCTCCAAGCGGTTACCAACTGCGCAAAAACTATGCGAAGGCAGATTGGGTCTTCTACCTGCCCATAGATACCCCCCGCAACGCAAAGGCCTTCCTGCAGGCTGTAAAACCGGAGATAGCAATCTTTGTAAAGTACGAATTTTGGTACAACTACCTCACACAACTTAAAAAGCAAGGCATTCCAACATACATAATCTGCTCCATATTCCGCCCGGAGCAGAACTTCTTCAAGTGGTACGGAGGCTTCTTCCGCAAAATGCTCTACTGCTTCACCACCCTCTTTGTGCAGGACAAAACCTCTGCGCAACTGCTCTCCTCCATAGGCCTGACGGAGAATGTGCAGATATGCGGAGACACCCGCTTCGACCGCGTAAACCAGATAGCCTCAAAGAGCAGTCCAATACCCGCAGTGGCCACATTTACAGAGAACTCCTTCCCGATAATAGCCGGAAGCACCTGGCCTCCCGATGAGGAACTCTTTGCCGCCCAGCTGCGCAACCTCTCCGGAGAGAGGATAAAATTGGTTCTTGTGCCGCACGAGATTGCCCCCAGCCATATAGAGGGCATCCTTAAAACATTCAGCGGGCACAGGTGCGAACTCTACACAGAGATTGCCAAACTGCCGGAGGAGGAGAGAGCAGAGAGGCTCCGCAGAGCCGATGTGCTCATAATAGATACCATAGGAATGCTCTCCTCCATTTACCGCTACGGCAAATGCGCCTACATTGGAGGCGGATTCGGAGTGGGCATTCACAACACCTTGGAGGCTGCCGTCTATGGCATACCGGTACTCTTTGGCCCAAAATATCACAAATTCCGCGAGGCAAGAGCCCTGATAGGCTTGCGCTCTTCTGAATCCATAAGTAACGGCGAAGAGCTCCGTAAAATACTGCAAACCCTGATTTCCAATCCTAAAGAACTGGAAACCAGGGGGGCTATTGCTCGCGAATATGTAGAATCCAACCTTGGCAGCACCTCTGCAATAATAGAGAGGATAGGGCTCTAAGGCACTTTGTCAAAGATTTGCACTAGACGATAATCAGAAGACCATTCTTAAGGTCTTGTCGCGCTATCTCCTTAAGCTTATAGTGCAGCTTTTTGCCTGTAGCATTTATCGGGAGTTGAGAGATGAACCTGTAATAGCGCGGACGCTTGAAGTTGGCAATAAAGGCGCTCTCCTTGCAGAACTCATCCAACTCATGGGCAGTAAGGCTCTCGTCACTCTTTACAACATAAGCAGTAACTATTTCTCCTCTTATTCTATCTGGCACTGCGGTTACCATACAATCCTTTACTTTAGGATTTGTATTAAGCACCTCCTCTATCTGGGTAGGATAGATATTCTCTCCAGAGGAGATTATCATATCATCCTTCCTGCCAATGATGGTTACAAAACCATTCTTGTCCCAGGTGCCAAGGTCGTTTGTGTAGATATAATCCTTGTAGAACTTCTTCTCTGTCTCCTCCGGGTTATTGCTATAGCAGTAAGGAGACTTGGCTGGGGTCTTCATAATAACCTCGCCTATCTCCTCGCTGTCCCTTGCAGCCAGATCCTCCGGTTCTGCACGCCTATCCTCATACACTTTCACTACACGCACATCGTCATCCACACAGGAACTGCCAGCTGTACCGGCATTCTCCGGCAAGTCGCAAGGGCGCAGGAAGGTATTCCAGAAGGTCTCTGTTGTACCATAACCATTATAGATATTTGGAGTAAGCACATTCTGATACCTTATGCAGGCAGCCCTCTCAAGTGGACTTCCCATTGTTACAATACCCTTAAGGGAGGAGATATCCCTGCCCAGTTTCTCCTGCTCATCCGCCAAATCCTCCAGCACGGTAGGCACACCCACAATAAAGGTAATCTTATACTTGGCAACATAATCCAGCGTAGCCTCTGAACTGAATTTATCCATAATCACCATTGTTGCGCCAGCATAAAGTGCAGGGCAGGGACCCGCACAGTGCAGACCACCTCTGTGGAACCACGGGGTTGTATTCATTGTCACATCCCTATTGCTCATAGGAAAATGAATCATAACATCGTGGCTGCTGAGCACCTCATTTATACTTGTCAGAGGAACTCCCTTCTGCCTGCCTGTTGTGCCGGAGGTAAAGAGACGCACCGTCTCGTCATAAATATTAATTTCGTAATCAAGTACCGGATTCTCCTTGGAGGAGCCCTTTATAAAACTTGGATAAGTGCAACACATACAATTACAAGGCTGAACTGCCGCAGCAGAGCAAGGCGATGTATAAGGGTTGCAATCCTCTGTTATGCATATAAGATACTTTGGCTTAAACTGCGCCATTCTTACCCCCTCCATAGCATCATCTCTCTTTGCATAATCAAAGAGAAAGACCTTTGGCTTATTGTCATCTATGCTCTGCGCTATCTCTCCCGGGCTTAATCTGTAGCTTATTGGCGCGCTAACGGCGTGCAGTTTATTTGTAGCAACATAAGTAAAGACAAACTCCGGCGAGTTAAGCATCAGATACATAACAACATCACCCTTGGTCACTCCACTATTCTTAAAGGCGTTGGCCAAACGGTTTGCATCTTCGTTCAACTCATTGTAACTCCACTTTCTTCCTAAAGAGGGCGATATCATTGCATCTTTCTGCGGATAACGAAAGACATTCCTCATAAAACCTGCAATCCAGGTATACTCTCTCTCAAAAATCTCTTTAAATGGTGTCATATCAATAAATCCTTTAACAATTCGATGCAAAATTAAAGAGGGGCCTCTTAGGGATAAAAAAAGTGTTATGGTTTACACAAAAAATGATATAAAAATTGGCTTTTGCGGAAAATAGCCTAATTTTGCGGGACAAAAATATTAAAATTTACATTTCGTCCCATTATGTCTTGTGACTAAAAAGAGTAACGGAGAGTAAGATATGAACAGATATATAACCTTCTACAAGAACCTGGCGGAACAGATATGCTACATTATAATCATTCCAGCTTTCTTCCTTGGTTTTATATTAATCTACACCCCATTTTCCATAAGAGAGTATTATAATATAGGCTCTTACAGCCTCACCTTCCATATTATGATGCTGGTCTGCATAATGATGGGGGTATTGCTAATCTCCAGGCTTATCCTATATGCCCTCATAAGGCATATAAAGTTCACCTGGATACAATATATACTTTGGTGCGCAGGAGAGACCTTTGCCACCGCCGCATTCCACGCCCTCTACACCACGCTCTTTTATCACGGGGAGATATTCTACTTTACCGCACTTGCCCTGGCGTTAAAGCACACCTATCTTATTGTTATGTATCCATATATAATATTCATTCTGGGACTTGCAATCCACAACTACAGGGTGGCAATTCAGGAGAGGCTGGCCAGAATGGAGGATAGCAAACTGGTAAAATTCTTTGACGAGCACAAACGCCTTAAACTCTCCATAACTCCAAACTCTCTGCTCTTCATACAGGCAGAGGCCAATTATGTGAAGATAAGCTATATGGATAACGACAAAGAGAAGAGTTTTCTTCTCAGATGCTCAATGAAATCTCTGGAAGAGACAATGAAGAGGTGCGGAATGATAAGATGCCACAGGTCCTACTATGTAAATCCGCTCCACATACGTGTGCTAAGCAGAGGCAAGGAGGGACAGATAGTTGCAGAGATGAAGACTACCCAAGAGGTAACAGTACCGGTAAGCAGGCAATACTTTGAAGCGCTCTCAGACCTACTTTAACGCAAAATCAGAAGATACCGTGCAACTGGGCATCTATATTGTTGATAATATAGCTGAAATCTTTGGGGTTCTCCTCAAATCTTACCTCATCTACATCAACAATAAGAAGTTTGCCATCTTTATAGTTCTCTATCCACTTCTCGTAAAGGTTGTTTAAACCCTGGAGATAGTCCAGACGGATACCCGCCTCGTACTCCCTTCCCCTCTTCTGTATGTGGTTAACCAGATTAGGCACGCTGGAACGGAGATAGATAAGCAAATCCGGCGGTTTTACCAGAGAGAGCATAAGAGAGAAGAGAGAGTTGTAATTCTCAAAATCTCTGGTGGACATAAGCCCCATTTTATGCAGGTTTTTGGCAAAGATGCAGGCATCCTCATATATGGTGCGGTCTTGGATTACAGTCTCTTCAGATTTAAGAATCTCCACCACATCTTTGAATCTTGTATTAAGGAAATAGATTTGCAGATTGAAAGACCAGCGCTGCATATCATTATAGAAATCTGCCAGATAGGGATTATCATCAACAGCCTCAAAATGTGGTCTCCATCCGTAATGGTTGGAGAGCATATTTGTAAGAGTAGTCTTTCCGCTCCCAATATTCCCTGCTACAGCTATATGCATATTAGTGTTTGTTTATAAAAATAAGACAAGATTTAGTACCTTTACACGTCACAAAAATAACAAAAATATGTCAGAGGTTAAAGTCTTTTACGTTAACGAACTTAGGGAGTGCTGCTATCTGCTTTGGGATGAGACAAAAGAGTGTGTAATAGTGGACCCGGGAATGCAGAATGCCAACGAAAATGCCAGATTGGAGAAATTTATAACCGAAAAGGGTCTTACACCCAAGATGGTATTGCTTACGCACGCCCACTTTGACCATATTATGGGACTTGCCTTTATAGAGAAGAGATGGGGAGTGCCCGTTATGATGAACAGCGCAGATAAGAGACTTCTTGCAGATGCGGAGAAGTACTTTAAGATGTGGGAGGCAGAGGCAGAACTCCCCTCTGCAGAGACCATAGATGTGGAGGATGGCCAGAGCATCAGCTTTGGCAACACAAAGATTCTGGCAATTGCAACACCGGGCCATACCAGAGGAGGTATGAGTTACTATGTGCCCAAAGATAACCTCCTCTTTACCGGAGACACCCTCTTTGCAGGCAGCATAGGCCGTACAGACCTTCCCGGGGGCGATTATGACCAACTTATGGAGAGTCTGCTGGACAAGCTGATTCCTACCGTAGACAGGGATGCCACTGTACTGCCTGGCCACGGATACCCTACCACCATTGTTCAGGAGTTGCAGAACAACCCGTTTCTCAGATACGAATAGATTATAAAAAGAGTTCTTTATGAAGTATATCGCCTTCTCTATAACAGTGCTCTGCGCAACACTTGTACTTCTCTCCTGGAGAGGAGTCAACACAGCCAACAATACCAACACAGCCAGCACTGCCAAGACTGCAACCAACAACCCCGCAAACTCTGTTCCGGCACAGAATGAGAGCATACAGAACGTAACCATTCCGCCTCTCCCCAAAAGCGCCACCTTCTGCTCGGAAAAAGTGCCTCTGGAGAATTTTGATGTAAGGGAGAGCCTTACAAGGGAACTTTTCTCCATAATGTACGCCCACAGCAGCACCACATACATAATTCAACTGCAGGGGCGCTTCAAAGAGATGATAATAAAGATGCTTGAAAAAGAGGGAATACCGGCAGACATCTACTACCTCTGCGTGGCGGAGAGCATGTTGCAGCCTCTTGCTTCACCCGCAGGAGCAAAGGGTTACTGGCAATTTACAGATGCCACCGCAAAGAGTTTCGGGCTCTTTGTGAACAGAGAGGTAGATGAGCGTTACAATTGGGAGAAGGCCACTGCCGCAGCTTGCAGATATCTTAAGAAGGGTTATGAGAAGTACGGCAACTGGACTCTTGCCGCAGCCTCCTACAATATAGGCTTTGCAAATGTAGATAAGCGCGTGGCAGAACAGGGCACAACCAACTACTACAATATGCAGTTCCCTCAGGAGACAGCAAGATATGTCTACAGAGCTTTGGCATACAGAGAGATTCTTGAGAATCCCGCCAAATTTGGCTTTAACATAGCTAAAGAGCATCTCTGCAAACCAATAAAGTGCAAGAGCGTAAAGGTCTCCGGCAGCGTTGCCAACTGGAGCACATTTGCAAAGGAGCACGGCACCAATTTCAAGATGCTTAAGATGAGCAACGAGTGGATCCGTTCCGGCAAACTTGTTAATGCGGAGAGGCGCACTTATAATGTGCTTGTTCCTCTTCCCGATGCCAGAACAAATTATTAAGCCCTCTGAACGCCTATGGAGAAGATTGTGGTAAAGGGTGCCTGCGAGCACAACCTGAAGAGTGTAGATGTAGAGATTCCGCGCGACAAGCTGGTGGTGGTAACCGGCCTGAGCGGCAGCGGAAAATCCTCTCTTGCATTCAACACAATCTATGCAGAGGGTCAGAGGCGTTATATGGAGACACTCTCCGCATACGCCAGACAATATATTGGCATACTGGAGAGACCCGCCGTGGAGAGCATAACCGGCCTGAGCCCAATCATTGCCATAGAACAGAAGACTACAGGAAACAACCCAAGGTCTACAGTTGGAACAATTACAGAGATTTACGACTTCTTCAGGCTGCTTTATGCCAGAGCATCCGATGCCTATTCGCCCCTTACAGGCAAAAAGATGGTTAAATATACCAACGACCAGATAACAGACCTTATCCTGCAGGAGTACTGCGGCAAACGCTGTATGGTGCTTGCGCCTTTGGTATCGGGAAGAAAGGGGCACTATAAAGAGCTCTTTGAGACCCTTGGGAAGAGGGGATATCAGCAGGTAAGGGTAGATGGGCATATTAAAGAGTTGGCAGGGATTAAGCCGCTTGAGAGGTATGCCGTGCACTTTATAGAGCTGGTGGTGGATAAACTTGTTCCGCAGGAGGAGGACCGCAAACGCATTGCAACCTCTGTAAACAGCGCGCTGGAGCAGGGCAAGGGCACAATTATTATGCTGGACTGCACGCAGGAGCAGCAGGGAGAGGGGGCAATAAGGTATTTCAGCAGGCATCTGATGTCTCCGGAGAGCGGTTTCTCCCTTCCGGAGCCCGCGCCGCACACCTTCTCCTTCAACTCTCCGCAAGGGGCTTGTCCGCACTGCAAGGGGCTTGGCTATATATCGGAGATAGATATAGACAAGATTATTCCCGATGGTAAAAAATCCATAAATGCCGGAGCCATTCTGCCCCTTGGGCCCTACAAGGAGAATAGCTGGTTCCAAATTCTGGAGAGTTTTGCAAAGAAGTATGGCTTCTCCCTGAACACCCCTGTAAATGAGCTTCCTGGAGAGATTCTCAACTCCATTCTCTATGGCACAGAGGAGCTCTTTAGGGTTAATCTTGCAGATGGCCGGCAGCTTGCCGCCTTCCCCGGAGTAATGGCAAAGCTGGAGCAGCAGAGCGCAGAGGAGGAGGGGAGCATAAAGAGAGAGCGCTTTGCAAGAGAGATGGAGTGCCCGGAGTGCAAAGGGACAAGATTGAAAAGGGAGGCGCTCTATTTTAAGATTGCGGGTCTGGATATCTCTCAAGTGGCGGCAATGGATATGAGGAACCTCTATAAATGGGTAGAGGAGCTGCCACAGCATCTTAGCCAGAAGCAGAACCTTATTGCAGAAGAACTCATTAAGGAGATAAAGGAGAGAATCCGTTTTATACTGGATGTGGGGCTGGATTACCTCTCCCTCAACCGCGCCACACGCTCGCTAAGCGGCGGTGAGAGCCAGCGTATAAGGCTTGCCACACAGATTGGGAGCAAACTGGTTAATGTACTCTATATTCTGGATGAGCCAAGCATAGGACTCCACCAGAGAGACAATATTAAACTTATAAAATCTCTGCAGCGGCTGCGCGACGAGGGCAACTCCGTTATGGTTGTGGAGCACGACAAGGAGATGGAACTCTCTGCCGACTGGCTTATAGACCTTGGTCCGGGCGCAGGCACACACGGTGGCAGATTGCTCTACAGCGGCACTCCGGAGGATTTGCTGAAGATGCCGGCAGAGAGAATAAAAGAGATGGAGAGCCTCACTGCAGAGTATCTTACAGGCATAAGAAGTATAGAGACGCCACACCGCCGGCGCTGCGGGAACGGGCGCTATCTGCAACTCTTTGGCGCAACCGGCAACAATCTCAAGGGGGTAGACCTTATTCTTCCTCTTGGCACATTTATCGGAATAAGCGGAGTTAGCGGCAGCGGAAAATCCACACTTATAAATGAGACTCTTATGCCTATTCTAAGCAAGCACTTCTACAGGTCACTTGCGGCACCGCTGCCATACAGGGAGATATCGGGAATAGAGAATATAGACAAGCTTATAGAGGTGGACCAGAGCCCTATAGGACGCTCGCCACGCAGCAATGCCGCCACCTACACCAATCTCTTTACAGATATCCGCAAACTCTTTGAGTCCACTCCCGATGCAAAGGTGCGCGGTTTTAAAGCCAACCGTTTCTCCTTTAATGTAAAGGGCGGAAGGTGCGAGGCCTGCAAGGGGGCAGGAGTGCAGACAATAGAGATGAATTTTCTCCCAAGCGTTTATGTCAAATGCAAGGAGTGCAACGGAATGCGCTATACGCCGGATACCCTTGCTGTAAAATATAAGGGAAAGAACATAAACGATGTGCTGGAGATGACTGTCTCCCAGGCAGTGGAGTTTTTTGAAAACATTCCCTCCATTCTGCCAAAATTAAAGGCGCTGGAGGATGTAGGATTAGGCTACCTTAAACTTGGGCAACCCTCCACCACACTTAGCGGAGGAGAGAGCCAGAGGGTTAAACTGGCTGCCGAACTTGCAAGAAAGGGTACAGGTAACTCTCTCTACATTCTTGACGAGCCTACAACCGGGCTCCACTTTGAAGATATTAAGATTCTTCTTGGCGTACTGCAAAGGATAGTAGACCAAGGCAACACCGTTGTTGTAATTGAGCACAATATGGATGTTCTAAAGAGCGTGGACTGGCTCATAGACCTTGGCCCGGAGGGGGGAGAGGCAGGAGGAGTCATCATTGCCCAGGGAAGTCCGGAGGAGGTTGCAGCCAACCCCAATTCCTTCACGGGGCACTATCTTAAAGAGGAACTTGGGCTCTCCGGAAAGACTCCGGAAGAGGCATAAAGATTGGCAGCAGAAAGAATATCACCGCCAGAGAATAAACAAGCCCGCTTATTGTACCACAAGCAAAGGCAAACCAGAAGACCTCAGAAGGGCCATCCAGCAGGAATGGGATAAGTCCCAGGACGGTAGAGATTACCGTAAGCAGAATAGGCACTATCTTGTGGTTGAAGGCCCGGATATATGAACCGCACCTTCTCTTCTGCTGCAGACGCATCTCATAGACCAGATATATTCCGGCATTCACCACAAGCCCGCTCAGCATAACCAAGGCTGCAAATCCTCCCTGGTCAAAGGCAAATTCCGTTGCGCCAAAGAGTGCAAAGAGGCCCGTAAAGGAGACTGGAATGAGAACTATGATGGCAAAAGGGTATTTTAGAGACTCCATCACCACAGAACAGAAAAAGAAGATTATGAGTACTATAATACCCAAAAGGGAGTAGCTGCCGCCCTCTATTTTGCCCTCCTCATAAGTATCTTCCCAAGCATTGAATCCCGCCGGGAGCAGAGAATTCAGCCGCTCTATGTGACTGTTTCGGAACTCTTTTCCCCTCTGTTCGCTGCCACTATAATAATAAGCCACCATCAGCGTATAGACCTTGTTCTTCCTTACTATATCATTAGCCCCCTCGGCAAGGGTTACACTGCCTATATCAGAGAAGGGAATGAAACTCTCCCCTATCTTGATATGCTCGTTGCGGATATTCCACAACCCAAACTCATCCGCCCTGTTTGAGATAATCTCTACGGGCGTTTTGGCGCCCCTATAGAAGAGATTGGCCACCTCTCTGCTCTTTATATTCTCATTCAACGCAGTAAAAGCATCAACAGGCGAAATATTGTGCCGCGCAAGCGCCTCCTTGCTATACTCCACATAAAACTCGGAATTGCTGAAGGACCTGCCCCACGCCAACCTTCCGGAATAGACTCCGGCAGAGAGAACCTTGCTCTCTTTCAAAATTGTATCTGCTGCAGCTTTGCAGAAGTTGTACAACCTGTCATAATTATAGCCGGAAATCATAATGCAGTCGTTATAGACCTTACCCACAGAGAGCACATTGGAGAAGGGCTTGTCGTCCACCCCGGAGACCATCCAGCTTGCACCGCCCAAATTCTGCACCTTTTCAATTATTTGGCGCTTCAGCTCCTCCGGGAATGAGCTCTTTTCCACACTCTTGTCAAAATAGATGGAGACAAAGGCATTTGAATGACTTCGGATATTTGTAATAAAACTCTCTATCTCCTCAAACTGCGAGAGATAATTCTCCAGGGAGAGCACTGCCTCATTCAGTTGGGAGATGGTACAACCATCGGGAAGAGAGGCCCTTACCATAATAACCTTCCGTTGCTCCACCTTATAGAAGCCAGATTTGGCATTTACAGCAAAGAGATACGCAGATGCGCCCAAAAGCAATAAAAACAGCAGTGTCACAAGCCACCAGCGCCTCTTGGCAAACCTTGCATACCTCTCATACCATCTATTGAATGAGGCTATCCTTCTTCCCGATGCAAAACTGCGTCTGCTCCTCTCTCTCCCGCCAATCAGCGCATCGGAGAGGGCAGGGACAAGAAAGAATGAGACCAAAAGCGAGACGGCAAGATTGATTATGACCACAGCGCCAAAATCCGAGAAGATCTCTCGGTACTCCTGCGGCAAGAGCCACATTGCAAAGAGCGCGCAGATGGTAGTTGCCTGCGCCGCACAAAGTGGTATAAACGCGCCCCTATCCTTATAGTACGCATAGTGGGATGCCATCACAATGGCCGCATCTATTACAATACCCAAAGCTACCGTTATTCCAGCAAGGGAATAGACGTTTATTTGCACACCAAAAAAACTATAGAGAAGTATGGCAATCAAATTGGTAACCAGAATGGAGATTGCGATTGTGGAGAGATAGGCCAAGCTCCTGCTCACAATCCACACAAAGAGCAGCAGAATAAGTATTGAGAGCAATGCCCGGCGCACAATTTTGTGAATCTCATCCTTTACACGGAGGGAGGTGTCGTGGTTGAGAGTTGCCGAAAAATGCTGCGGAAAAGAGTCCTTAAGCAGATTCATCCTGCTCTTAACAGCATTGCACACCTTAATGGCATTTGCTCCCTTCTCCAGATAGATATAAAGGCTTACAGTATTGAGCCCGTTGAGCCTGCTGTATGACGATGGCTCTCTCTCCCTATAAGAGACCTTTGCAACATCTGAGACTCTTATGATTCTGCTCCCCTCTCTTTTAATCGGAATCTCTCCCAGGCTCTGCTCCAGCCTCTTCTCCGTAACATTCTCCAAAGAGCTTACAGCAGACTGAAGATCCGAATATGAGAGATTATACTTCTGCATAAGATCTGCGTCATATTCAACCTCTATACTATAGGGAACAGAACCGGATGTGAGTGCACAATCCACACCCTCAATCTGTGAAAGGTTATCTACAAGATGACTCTTAATATATCTCTCTATCTCTATTGTCGGCAGGTTGGCATTGAAGGTATATACCAATGCCGCCCCCTCTCCCTCTCCGGAAGAGTTACCGCCAATTTGGGGATAAGAGACCCCCTTGGGAAACTTGTTATAAGACTGACGGATGAGAGATGATATCTCAAACCTCACAGCATCCAACTTAGCCCTATCCTTAACTGTAAAGGTAACACTGCTGCTCCCCTTTTTTGAGACGGACTCCATATCTCCAACCCCGTTCACAGTACTCACCAGTCTTTCCAGAAGAGAGGTAACCTCGCTCTCCATCACCTTTGCTGAAGCCCCGGGCCAAGAGGAAGAGAGAGTGAGGGTAGCACCCTTGTCCGCCGGCTCATATCTTAAGTCAAGAGAGGGAAGCGCCGCAACTCCCAGCAGTGAGAGCGCTGTAAAGAGAAGTATCACGGAGAATGGGGAGAGTCTCTTCATTTTCTGAACCTATATAATTGATAGTACAAAACAGGCACAAAGAAGAGGCTGACCAACGTTCCCAAAAGCAAACCTCCCATTATGGCAATAGAGAAGGGATATTGGAGGTCTGAGCCCAAAGAGCCCCTTACCAAAAATGGGGCAATTGCCAATATGGTTGTAAGACTAGTCATAAGTATAGGTTTGAGACGTCTTCTTCCACCAACCAGAATAGCTTTCAAAAGAGAATTGCCAGACCTCAAGTGATGGTTGATAGTATCAACCTTAAGTATGGAATCGTTTATCACTATTCCGCACATAACAACCATCCCTATCAAAGACATAAGATTAAGACCTGCCCCAAAGAGCCATAGCATAAAGAGCGCCCCCGCAAGGTCAAAGAGCACCTCGGAGAGGATTATGAATGGCTGCACAACAGATTCAAACTGTGCCGCAAGAATGAAGAAGAGCAGCAGCAGAGCAATAACCAGAACAAATGAGAGTTCACTTATAAGACTCCTTCCGGAGAAATAGGCTCCTGAATAGAGAATATCCAGATTGCCGTGCTTCTCTGCCAGAGAATCCAGGGTTCTCTTTATTGAATGTATCCTCTTGTCCGGAGCATTAATATTGAGCGGATAATAGGCCCCATCCTTACCGGAGACAATGGTTTTTAGATCTCGCACCCTATGTTCCGAGAGAAGATGAGATAAAGGCACATACACCCCCTCTGCATTCTTAACTGCAGTAGCCAAAATATCCCGGCTACCCTTCCCCATCACAACAGGTATCTGAATAGAACCTGATTTTATGACAAATAGTGAGCGCTCATTGGTTACAGTGCTCAGGTGGGAGAAGATATCATTATAAGAGAGTCCGTAAAATGCCATCTTCTCTCTATCCGGTTTAAGAAGTATCTGCTCCTGCCAGGCAACAGGCTCAATATAGAGGTCCGGCAAAGATCTCCTTACCTCCTCCAGAAAGGCATTCAAATCATCTGAAGAGGGCAAAGATCCCTCTTTACCCCTTATCATAGCCACCAGATTGGCTTCTGAATTTGCAAAGACAAGGTTAAATACATTATCAGCCTGCTCAACCTCAACCAGCGCCGTAGGGAACTTCCTCTTTATCTTCTCTTCAATAAGAGTGCAACAGTTCTCCACACTCTCTTCAGAGTCTGTCTTCACATATATGACAGCCTTGCCGCTGCCACTCTTCTCCTCTCTTGAGAGGAGAAAATCCTGAGTACCTATCAATGCTTCCCACTCCGGCTTATACTGCTCAACCTCCTGCATAACGGATGTAACAGATGCATCATTCTCCTCTATGGATACAGGTGCATTCCAATCTATGTACACCATCATCTCCGTATGGGTAACAGGGGGCATCTTGGACTTTGGTATATAAACCACAATTATGGCAGAGAGAAGCAGAAGACCCCATAGAATAGCCCATACAACAGTCTGTCGCCTCAACGCAATCTTCAACCACTTTTCATACCAATCTGTATAAACTCTGTCAAACCTTATCAACCAAGGCAATTCAATTTTTCTGTTGCTTCCACGTTTTAGAGATATATGACAATATACGGGTAGTATGAAGATAGAGACTATAAGTGATACAAAAAGTGTCACAATCATCGCCATTGCCTGGTCATAAAACAAAGAGCCGGTAATACCGCTCAAGAAGATAAGCGGTACAAATACAGCGCAAGTGGTAAGCACAGAACTGAGCATTGGCCCCCTCACCTCCTTTACCGCATTAACAATGGCCAACTTACAACTCTTCTCCCCAGAAATATACTGGTTAATATTATCTATTACAATTATGGAATTATCTATCATCATTCCCACACCCAGCAGAAGACCTGAGAGAGATATAACATTAATGCTTATTCCCATAATATAGAGAAGAAGCAGAGAGGCCACAATTGTCAGCGGAACGGTAAGCGCAACCAGCAGCGGAGATGACCAATCCCGCATAAAGAGGAATAGAATAAGTATAGCCAGCAGAGCGCCAATGAGAATATTCACTTTCAGATTGGAAATAGAGTACTCCAACAACTCTGTCTGATTTTTAGTTATGGTACAACAGATATCCGGCGCTGTCTTGTTTATATCATCTATCAATGCCTCTATCTCTGCTCTGGTATCAGATATGGTAGCCTCGGACTGTTTAATGACAGCCATAGAGACAGCCCTTTTGCCATTTGAGCGGACAAGTCCCGAGGCCGGGAGGGGTATTGTGGAGACCTTTGCCAGCTCCTTGAATTTCATAAGGCGGCCATTAACATTCAAAACAATACCCTCAATATCCTCCTTATTATGTATTTCAGAGTCGAACCTGATACTCCATTGATAGTGCCCATACTTTAATGTAAGATTCCCAAGAAGCACATTATTGGCATTTAGAGCACGGATAAGATCATCGTTCTCAAGGCCCAAAGAGAGGAGTCTCTCTTCATATGGTTCCACCAATATCTCCTCACTCTGAATGCCGCTCACATCTACTACAGCTATCTCCTTTATCTGCTCAAAACGCTTTATCAGAACCTCTCTGACATATTTGCCAAGCTCTATGAAAGATGCCTCATCATCCTTTGCAGAGGTTATATCTATATAGAGAACAGGAAGGTCCAAAATACTGGCTTTTATCACCTTAGGCCTCTCCATCCCATCAGGCAAAGACTGCAGCGCCCTATCCACACGCTCATTAACCTCTATAAAATTATAGTCCGTATCCGTTCCGTAATCAAACTGGATATTAATCAGACCTCCATTGTTATACGATTTGCAAGTAAGAGAGCTGATATGCGGGATTTGCAGCAATTGAGACCTTAAGGGCTGAACCGCCATATTATCCATCTCTCTTGCAGAAAATCCTGGCTTCTCCAGTTGGACAGTCACCTGAGGAATCTCCACATCCGGCATAAGGGAGACTGGGAGTTGCCCTATTGAGACAATTCCAACAACAATTACAGCAATAACAGTCATAGTTACTGCTATAGGCCTCTCTATCAATTTTGCAAGCATCTCTCCTTTATCTCAACATTTGAACCGTCAGCAAGATTAAGATTACCCTCCGTTATCACATAAGTGCCCTCAATCACCTTAGACCCTTTGGCTTTACATCCGGCAATTGCATATTGACTGCTGTTTGAATCCACCACATCCACATAGAGCCATTTTGCCCTCCTTCCCGATGCATCCACAAGAAAGACCACATCATAACCGTCCCTCATCACTACTGCACTCTTAGGCACAACAAATTCTTCACCGCACTCTATCTCTATTAGAATACGGAGACTCATTCCATCAACCATACCGGGGATTCCCTTCACCTCTGCCGAGACAAGAACTTGCCCATTGTCATCCACAACAGGATTAATCTCCTTTATTACACCCGTAAAACTGTTAGAGCCATCGGCAAACGGAACCATCTTCACTCTCTGTCCGCGTGAAATATGCTTAAGTTCCGTCTCAAGAATAGAGAATTGCACATTAAAAAGACTATTATCTATGATCACACAAACAGCAGACGAAGAGCGCTCAAACGGCTTTACAGAGATGTTGGCCACAACTCCGGGAAAGGGAGCTCTCAAGAGAGCCCCATTTAGATTTGCGAGCGCCTCTTCATATTGTAATTCTGCAAGTGTAAGGCCAGAACGCACCTTAGCCACCTCCAACAACTCTTTTGGAAGATGAGATGTATCTCTACCATAGCCATAACCTATTACTTTATCATAAAAATCCAACTTTGCCCTCTCCAAAGACTCTTTGGCATTATCCACCTTCATAAGAAGTGCTCTTTCATCCAATTTTGCAATTGGTGCCCCCAACCCTACATAATCCCCATTCTTCACATAAACCTTTTCAACAACTCCACCGCTTTCATCAAAGGCTATCTCCGCCCTTCTGGCAGCTTTGGCAACACCGGTTCCCGCAATCTCCTTATAGAATACACTCTTTTTGAGCATCATTGTATCAACAACAACCTTCTCCTCCACAAAAATGCCTTTAGCAGCTTCAGTACCGGACTCTTGCACACTATTACAAGCAACACAGGCAAGCGCCCCAACAAGAAATGGCATAAATCTCTTCATACAATTAATCTATTTAAGTGTAAGACCTTCTATTTCATTAAAATCTGCCTCAATCGCACTACCCTTTATATAGTTGAATAGCGTAAGTTTCTGTATTGAATAATAGTACTGCCACCATTTGCTCAAATCCCCTATGTACCTTATGGCTGCATCATCCATCTCAGACTGTGCCGTATTGAGTTCGGTAACCCCAACTGTCCCGTTAACAAACCTCTCTTTTGTAATCTCATATCTGGATCTTCCAACCTCATCTGCCTTACGCGAGACATTACATTGCGAACCTTGAGCATTAAACTGCATAACCTTAAGCACCACGCTCTCCTTAATTGTATTCACAGCCTGCTCCACTTGAGACTCAACCACTTTTACCCTAGATTGCGCAACCTTAAGCTTTCCCCTCCTTAACCCCCAATCTACAATTGGTATAGAGAGAGTTAACCCCAAAACCTCCTGATCTAACGGAGATTTATATACGCCACCAAAGTTGTGTGCAGTCTGATTAAGACCAAATTGCATAGAGATATTGGCAGAGAGTCCGGAATTGGCTTTAGCCTGCGCCACTGCCTTCTCTGCCTGCAAAAGTTTAACCTCATTATTAAGCGCCTCAGAAGAGTTAAGAAAAACCTTACCCAGCACATCTTGCACAGAGAGAATCAAATCAAATCTCTCCTCTGGAGGCATCAAATGCAGTTCCACCCGCTCATTCAAGCCAAGAAAGGTACGCACCCGCATCAACGCCATCTGAACAGAGACCATATTGTCATTCAGCGCCAATTTATCGTTAAGCAACTTCAGCTCCAGTTGTAGAAGCGCATCTTTACTAATGCTGCCCAACTTAAACCTCTCTTCTGCTATACTGTACATTTGCTCATTGTTTGCAATGCTTATCCTAGAGGCTTTAACTTTGGCTTCAGCTGCGAGCAAATCAAAAAAGAGCAACGCTGCATTTAGGGTTATCTCCTGCATCTGCTCAATATAGACCCTCTTTGCAAATTCAAATCGCTTTGGTTCAATCCTCTTCTCCCACTTAAAAGCATTATAACCATTTATCGGCTGCTCAATCTTTACATAAACCGGTTGAGAAGTATAAGTTACAGACTTATATGGCGAGTACTGGTCCAACCTTTTCAAACCGCTTGTAACAGATAGAACGCCGCCGGAGAATGTTAAATTCTGTTTTACATACAAGGACAAACTGTTACTTAAAGTATTATTGTTCAAAGTATTGACCACGCCGGTCTCGCTATTCTGCAAAGATACCATAGACCTGTTATAGTTGCCAAGCGTACCGGACAGATTCAAAGAGGGTAAACGTTCTGCCCTGTAAGTCCTATACTCCCAATAACTCACAAGGAAGTTATGCTTTGCCAAAATAGCATCCGGAGACTGGTCATAAGCCAATATTATCATATCATCCAGAGATAGCACAAGAGAATCCGCAACAGCAGTTCTCTTCTCCTGCGCCGTAAGAGTACTATAACTCACCAAGCATAAGATATGGAACGCAACAAGCGTCCGCCAGAATGTTTTATTGCTAATCATGCTATTTATCCAAAGTTATTCTGCCCAAGTACTTCTCTCCTACCTTGTTCAATGCTACAAGGTAGAGTACATTTGAAGTCTCATCGTAGGCTAAATTGAGAACATTGTAATCCAACTTGATTGTGCGTTTGAGATTGAGGTCCCAATCAAAAACAGCAATAGTATTCATTGTTGGATAAGGACGCTCTTCATTTGGAATAGACCAATCAGTAGCACCATCCCATATTGCCCATATCTCTGAATTGGTAGTACAAATGTCTATAAAACCATCTCGCTTGTGCTTGTACTTGATTGAAGTATGAGTTGTTGATGCACTTGTTGTGAACTCTGGCAGAAAGTACTCCTTATAGGCAAGTCTCTCAAGTCTAGGAAATGAGAATGCCTCTATTATACCACCATTAGCTCTTGTGGCTGTGACAAATCTACTGGAATCGGGAGAGAAATAAAGAAGATGCTGCATATAGGCCTCCCATCTCCACACAGGATCCTCTCTTGGCCATGTCCAATTCTCTGCCAGGATATTATCAAATTCATCCGTTAGCCTAAAGCGGGGAAATTGCTCCTTCCCTACAAGGGGAGATGATAGAATCACTTCAAAACTCTTATTATCAATCTCTCTTTGATAATGAATACCATTATCGGATAGTGGCAAGTGATGTGTAATTACTTCCTTTTGAGCAATAAGCAGGGAATCAATATCCACACTTATAACTTTCTGTTGATTATGCAAATACAACTGATTACCCCTAATGTAAGGAGACTGAAAGAAATACATCAGTTCATTGTCCCCACGGCCGCGGTGAAGATAATCCCTTTTCTCCATCCTTGGAAGTGTGTATGTATGAATACATGTTTCTGTTGACAAATCCCATCCAAGCACAATGAGAGTGCTATCTATAGGAAACAGACGATACACATACATCCTTGCAGCCCAATCCAACTCGCATAACAATTCAACTTTATACTCACTCTCGTTAGTGGCAGGTAAATAGTAATTACCATCTGACTTGCAACCAGAATTAAACAGCAGAACAAAAAGTAATGCTGATAATACACATAATAATCTTTTGTTCATAACTGTACGATTTTAAAATTATTGTTAAGCAAATCTAATCATTATTTCATCTATTTCAAAGCAATATTCTCAATTAAGATTAACCCTGCCCAAGTACTTATCCCCTGACTTGCTCACAGCTACAAGGTAGAGTACATTTGAAGTCTCATCGTAGGCTAAATTGAGAACATTGTAATCCAACTTGATTGTGCGCTTGAGGTTGAGATTCCAATCGAAAACAGCTATAGTATTCTTTGTAGGATAAGGACGCTCTTCATTTGGTACAGACCAATCAGTAGCACCATCCCATATTGCCCATATCTCTGAATTGGTTGTACAAATGTCTATGAAACCATCTCTGGTGTTTTGATTACGCTTTAAAATAAATGCTGTTGGATGAATAGAGAAATCAGAGACAAAGAATTCCTTATATTCCATTCTATCTAAAGAGGGATAACAATAGGTTTCTATTATTCCACACCCCAAAATGGTCCCAATCACAAATTTCCTTCCATCTGGAGAAAAACGAATTATTTGATGTTGATAGACTGCCCACTGCATTGCATAATCGTCTAAAGGCCAATTCCATTCTTCACTGACTACACTCCCATTAAGATCCGTCGTTCTAAACCTTGGATACCTTTCTTTTCCTGGCAGAGGAGAGGATAAAAAAGATGAAAACTCTATATCACAAATGTTCCGTTCATAAATTGATGCTCTGGACTGAATGCTAATAATTTGCTCTACTTTCAATTTTTTGGATGCCAACAAAGTATCCACGTTCACAACAAGAGCCTTCATTAAACTCCTATCATATAGATACATCAACCCATCTTGAATATAAACGTTTGAATGTATAAATAATAATTCATTATCACCCCTCCCTTTATTTAAACAATCAAACTTCTGACAATGCGGCATAGAATAAGTATGGATATAAGATTGTGTTGCATTTTCAAATCCCAAAACAATGCAATGGTTATTCATAAAAAACAACCTGTTAATGTGCATTCTTGCAGCCCAGTCCAACTCACACAACAATTCTACTTTGTACTCCTTCTGGTTAGTGGAAGGTAAATAGTAATTGCCGTCTGACTTGCAGCCGGCATTAAACAGTAAAAAAACAAGTAGTGCTGATACAACACATAATCTTCTTTTATTCATAGCTATACTGTTTTAGAATTACTATTGAGCGAATATAATCATTATTTCACCAATAGCCAAGCAATACTCTCAATTAAGATTAACCCTGCACTGATGTTCATTTCTTATACAGTTTTACCCTATAGTCGAAGGTGAACTGGTAGTTCTGAATTCATTGATTATTTATCTATCTTTGTTTATATTTGTAAAAAACAATTAAGATGAACAGAAATACTATTACCTTCATAATATTGACTCTCGTAGGATATGTATGCATACCTTTGAGTGTATTCTCTCAACAAATTGATAGCACAACGATATTGCCGGAGAATGCTAACAAATCATATGCGGAATATGAAAAAGAATTTCTCGATATAAGTAATAGCATCCAAGATGCATTGCAAGAACACACTAAATGGCATAATACAAATGTTGCATATAAATATGGAGTTCCTTACTCTAAAGCCATACGTGAATTAAAAGCGCACCCAGAGAGAGAAAAAGAACTAAGACCCGTAGTGGACAGTTTGAAAAGAAACCGCGATATCTATTCTGCTATTAGCGAAAAACGGCGAGACAGTTTAGAGAATGTACGCAAACTGGCATTAAACAAGTATTTTCTTGTTTCAGGCAGTGCTTTTAAGATTGTCTATCAATCAAGAAAAAGTTTATCAAAACAAGAGATGATGATGCTATACCATAAGGCTAGCAAGGCTGTAAGAAAATCTGAAGCTGGAAGGGCTGTCATTAAATACATAAAGACTGAACAGATTAAAGAAGGGGACAAATTCAGATCATTCTATTGCTTTGATTCCACAGGAAATAGATTTAATTGGCATAATATAACTGGGAAACGTACTATTATCATTTGTGATGGATTAGGATGCATGACGCATGGCTTAGGAGATATAAAACGTCCATCATATTATTTTCAGGATTTACTGAAAAAGTATGGCAATGACAAGACTCAATTCATCATATTCTTCCATAGAAAGAATCTGAATCAACTGAAGGAGCAAATCAATATATTTGGGACCGAGCCGTTTACTTGTATTGCAGATGGCGAAACTGTTGGGTCCTCAATAGAAATAATCTATAATGTATCCACAACACCTTCTGTAATATATATAAATGAATTAGGAATAATAGACAAAATAACTGAAGGCGTTACCAAATATATAGAATCATTCCTAGCCAATAAGATGTAGCATACAGTAGTACAATTCGCTTTTCTCAATATGCAAATTGTTCACTAATTGAGCATTTATATACAAAGACTGTTATCAATATTTACAAAATCATATTGCATTTTTGGCACAATATTAATTAATTTATATTATGAAAAGAACACTATTGTTTATTCTTCTAATTTCAACTTTTGTATTAATACTATCTAAAGTATGTTCAGTGCAAGCCTCATCAAGATACTCAAGAAATGTTGAAGGATTTTTAGATGACGAGTGGGGTGGTGGACATAGTAATGGAAATGGACAAATCGTATGGTATGAATACTCCAAAACAACAACAGAATTTTATGATTGGGTAACGATTAATGGAGTATCTGTACCAAAATATAAAACAATTGTCACTTGCCATGGGTATGGAGACCTTCATTGTGAGGGATATTATTATTACCATGACTAAAAGAATTATACTTATCTCCATTCTTTGTATTATTGGTTCTATTAACCTGCTCTATTCCAATGGTACAATTAGCCTTGAGAAATTATATCTGCATATAGACAGAACATACTATTA
>SAMEA3663028__coassemble_199_pt1 | contig 26387 bp, 21 predicted proteins | sample SAMEA3663028__metabat2_low_PE_034 | metagenome-assembled genome bin SAMEA3663028 (sample SAMEA3663028) | pig gut metagenome | biome: pig gut; feature: pig-associated habitat; material: faeces | place: France | collected 2012
CCAAACTTGCTTAACTTGACAGCACGAAATTTGACGAAGAACCATTTTGTGCTCGAAAAGACAGGGATAGGCACCGAAGATAGGTAATTGGCATCGAGAAGAGCAACCGTGGCCTTCCTGCAAATCACCGCGCACGCTTCCAAAATGTAAATACCTCATAACCAAATAATTAACTTTTAGCGACGCGCTCGGTGAGCTCAAATTGAGGCCACCGCGCGGGCCAATATGCCCCAGAGGTGCCTAGAACAAGGATTCGTGCGCGCGGTGATTTGCTCGAACTCCGCCCCTGGCCAAGCAGTAGCCATATCCAGCATCCAACACCTACGCCACGGCCAGGGTGTCGATTATTTGCAGTATCACGAAATTGTCAACTTTCTTGGAAAACAGGTTATTTACACTATTGTCAAAACTATTGTTGTGTATCCTGAAATTATCTCTATTTTTGTATCTTAATCTGTGCGGAAATCATATAATACCCGCCCATTATTTCTTTGTAAAAGGAAGGAGAACTTGCAAAGGATTCAGTAGTTCGGGAATTCCGAACAACCGTTACCGACGGGAAAATATACAATGCTCTCGTGGCATCGCCACTGAAGCGCTCCGGGCAACATGATGAAGTTGAATTACGAACTTGAATAGAATAACATATATAAACTAATACTCTTATATGATAGCACAGGATCTTGAATTCATATACCGGTCACTGATACCTCGCACCAAAATTCAGCTCAGAATTCTTGGGGATATGCTCGGTTGTGAACTGGCGTCCAATCTGCGGAAGGCCGAGATGGCAATAGGGCTGACCGACTTTATCATCAATAACTCTGACGCATGGTTACGCTGCCTTCCCAAGAGGGAGCTTGACCTTATGGAGATAATGGTGAAGATGGAGAAGGGGAGTGAGTTCCGCACTTCCCCTCAGCCCTACGCTACAGTGATGGAGGCTTTAGGGTTTCTCGTTGAGGAAAGAACCGATGATTCCAGCACCTTCACCATAGTTCCGGCTCTCTATGATTCCATCAAGGAACGCCTGCCTATGGCCTTGTCGTTCAGGACGGACAACTGTTATACGGAATTCGAGGCCCTTCTGATGGGAATACTCAATACATACGGAATTGTGGAGCATAAGAAAGTGCTTGAAATATTCTCATCCATATATGATTTCAAGACCGATCCGCAGCTGGCAGTGCAGTCAATACAGTTCCTGTATGAGTCATTCCTTATGAAAATGAATGTAGTTAGGAAGGACGACGTGGTTTATCTCCAGACCATAATAAGGAACGAGGATCTTGACGAACTCATTTTTGAAAGGGAGAACAGGGCAGAGATAAAGGACTACCGCCAGTTCTCGAAGGAGGAATTCATGGCAGCAGGATTTGACCCGCTTTATCCGTTCGTGGGAAAGGACTCTCCGACCGGAAAGAAACTGACTGCATTTATGAAGAAGGTCGGCATGGGGGAAAAAGAACGCAATGTGACAGGCACTCTGGTATGGCTCAGTGCTCAGGAGGGTGGGACAAAGGGTCCGCTTGGTGCCATACATCTTTTCGACGGCTTGCTCAAGGGTTTTGACCAGGTGCAGGAGATGATGGGTGTAGTCCAGGAGTATACAAACAATGTCCCGAAGTGGATTTTCAAGGGATACTCCTCCCACGAAGTCTTTGAGAAATACGAAAAGCCAAGCCTCCAGCCGCTCCCGGATAAGATGCCCCCTGTTGGCTTCGGGATGGGTATACCAAGGGTTGGACGCAACGATCCCTGCCCTTGTGGAAGCGGACTGAAGTATAAGAAATGCCATGGTAAATACAACAGCTGATCTTCGCAGCCGCCAGCTGCATATATACCGCAACGGCAAGAACCTCACCTTCAAGACCCTTGGGCTGGACCTCGATCAAATGGCTGCAATACTCAGATTAATAAGTGGTTATAGGGACTTCTGCAAGGGTTGGGGTGTGAGGCCAAGTTCGAGTGCTTTCTTCTCCATTAGTTGGAAGGCTTGCTCGTAGTTGTTCTCTATTATGCCATCCAATATGGCCTCCTTGACATATTCTTTGATTATGCCTATTGTGCTGCAGGGTGAGAGACCATATCTCTGCATAATGAGTTCTCCTGTTATGGGGTTTTTGAAATTACGAACGCGGTCCTTCTCCTCCACCTCTACAAGTTTTTTACGCACTAACTGGAAATTGGACTTTATTCGCTTTACCTTGTTCTCGTTTTTGGAGGTTATGTCCGCCTCGCAGAGGAGCATAAGGTCATTGATGTCATCCCCGGCATCGAAGAGAAGCCTTCTTACGGCAGAGTCTGTAACCTCATCCTGCACCAGGGCTATAGGGCGCAGGTGAAGCTGCACAAGTTTTTGAACATACTTCATCTTCTCGTTAAGGGGCATCTTAAGCTGGCGGAAGATGCCAGGAATCATCTTGCCTCCAACAAAATCGTGATTGTGGAAGCTCCATCCTATCTCCGGGTCGTAATGTTTGGTAAGGGGTTTGCCTATATCGTGGAGCAGGGCCGCCCAGCGGAGCCAGAGATTATCTGTGGTGGAGGCAATGTTGTCCACCACCTGCAGGGTATGCGCAAAATTATCTTTGTGTCCCTTTCCATCCATTGTCTCAACTCCCCTGAGATTGCAGAGTTGCGGCAGAATCTTCTCCAGCAATCCGCTCTCTTCCAAGAGCAGAAATCCTACAGAGGGTTTTGGGGAGAGGAGAATCTTGTTTAGTTCTTCATTAATTCTCTCAAGCGAGAGTATATCCAATCTCTCCTTGTTGCGCTTGATTGCCTCAAACGACTCCGGGACAATGGTAAAGGAGAGTTGGGTTGCAAAACGGATGGCACGAATCATACGGAGAGGGTCGTCGGAGTATGTGGTGTCTGGGTCCAGGGGTGTTCTCAGAAGGCCATTGTGCAGGTCTCTTATGCCGCCAAAGGGGTCTACAAGAGAGCCGTAATCCTCTCTCTGCAGACTCAGCGCCAACGCATTTACAGTAAAATCCCTACGCTGCTGGTCCTCCTCCAGAGTGCCATCCTCAACCACAGGCTTTCTGGAATTTCTGTCATAGGACTCCTTGCGGGCGCCTACAAACTCCACCTCTACCCCCTTATAGTGGAGCATTGCAGTACCAAAATTACTATAGACCGCTACTTTACTCCCGACAATTTTGCCAACCCGCTTTGCCAGCGCAATGCCGCTGCCCTCCACAACAATATCTATATCCTTGCTTGGTCTGCCAAGAAAGGCATCCCTTACAAATCCGCCTATAACAAAGGCTCTTACTCCCTCCTCCTCTGCGGCCTTGGAGACTATTCCAAAGACCTCGTTCTTTAAGAAATCTTTCATCTAACAACTATTACTTATCCTTCTCCACGGAGATATATTCAGGTATCTGCTCCACAAATCTGTAACACTTCTCCTCCCTGTTATAAACCATTGCACAGGTGGTTTTGCCATTGGTAACCACAAGGGTCTCCACACCCTCTCCTCCAAATGAGAGATTGTACCTCAAGACCTGAGATACAACATTGGAATCTATCTTTACAGAGGGCGCCTTGCATTCCACTATCATAACAGGTTTAAGAGAGCGGTTAAAGAGTACTATATCCGCACGATATGCTCTGCCGTTGTATGTTGTGGAGTATTCGCTTGCCATAAGCGAGAGCGGATACCCAAGCTCCTTGTTAAGATACTCAATGAATGACTGTCTTACCAACTCTTCCGGAGTGGCAGGCACCTCCTTGCGCCTTAACGGGTCCCAATAGTATTTTTGCATATTGTAAAGATAGTACAAAAATTTGTAATTTTGCGATGGTTATGATTGCAGATATATTACTATTCATAGTTGGGCTCGCACTGATTCTGTCGGGAGCCAATGCCCTAACAGATGGAGCCTCCTCCATAGCAAAGAGGATGAAGGTCTCCGAACTTGTTATAGGACTCACCATTGTTGCATTTGGCACCTCCGCTCCGGAGTTGGCAGTAAGCGCAATATCCGCAATAAAGGGAAGCGGCGACATTGCTCTTGGAAATGTAGTTGGAAGCAACCTCTTCAATACGCTTATGATTATTGGATGCACAGTGTTGGTGCGCCCTCTTAAGGTGAGCAGACTGCTCATAAAGAAGGAGATACCTCTCTGCATCCTTGCCTCCTTTGTGCTTATTCTGCTCTGTGCAGATGCCACAGAGGGGTGCGTGGCAGGAGTGCTTAGCCGAACAGACGGGCTAGTGCTGCTCTGCTTTATGGCAATCTTCCTCTCCCACACCTTCTCCATTGCCGCCGGAGAGGAGCAGAAGGCCTCCGTACCTGCTGCAAATGGCGGATGTTGTGCAAATGGCTCTACTGCTGCCAATGGCAGCTGCGGCGCTGATGCAGCTGCGGAATCGGGAATAAAGGAGATGCCGCTCTGGCGCGCAATTCTCTTCTCCATTGGCGGCCTTATATTCCTTATTGCAGGCGGTGAGAGCTTTGTAAGAGGCGCATCCGGGCTGGCAAGGGCCTTGGGGGCAAGCGAGAGCCTTATTGCAGTTACAATAGTTGCAGGAGGCACCTCTCTTCCCGAACTGGCAACCTCCGTTGTGGCTGCGCTGAAGGGAAAGTCGGAGATGGCAGTGGGCAATGTTGTGGGAAGCAACCTCTTTAATATCTTCCTTATTCTGGGACTCTCCTCCACAATATCGCCGATAAAGCTTGCCGGCATTGGCGCAATAGACCTTGGAATGGTGCTGCTCTCCAGCATAGTGCTCTGGTTTGTGGGAGTATTCTATAAAGAGCGTACAATAACCCGCGCGGAGGGTGCGCTTATGATTGCGCTTTATGTGGCATACACACTCTATCTTATTTTGTAAATTGTGGAGTTATGGCATACGTGGACCCATTTGCAAAGGCAACGGAGAATTTCCGTTCCATTATGAAGAGCATTAAAGAGAGGAAGTTTCTGCCTGTCTATCTGCTTTGCGGTCAGGAGACCTACTTTACGGAGCGCATTGTAAAGGCCCTCTCGGAGGAGGTGCTTACCCCGGACCAGAGGGATTTTAACCAGTCTGTCATCTATGCCACAGATGGTAAGATTACTGCAGACGGAATAGTCTCTCTCTGCAGACGCTATCCTGTATTTGCAGATTATCAGGTTATTATAGTTAAGGAGGCGCAAGCGCTTACCAAAACGGAGAATCTTGCCGCATATATGCAGCACCCCATAGAGCATACCCTGCTGGTGCTGGCATACAACAAAGAGATAGACAAGCGCACCACATTCGGGAAGCAGGCAAAAAACCTTCCCGGCTACTTTGAGTCTGCGCCGCTAAAGGAGGGATATGCTGCCTCCTGGATATCGGGATATACAAAAGAGCAGGGAATGGAGATAGATGAGGAGGCTGCCAGGCTGCTTGGGGAGTACATTGGCACCAACCTTAACAAAATTGTGCTGGAGTTGGATAAGCTCTATAAATCTCTTCCCGATGGCACTAAGAGGGTTACCCTGCGCAATGTTGAGGTTAATACCGGTATGAGCAGGGAGTTCAGTGCATTTGAGCTCTGCGCTGCAATAGGCCGCAGAGATGCGGCAACTGCCTATAAAATAGCTCATTATATGGGTGAAAACTCCAAGAAATACCCTATTCAGATGACTCTTGGCGCACTCTTTTTCTACTACTCCAGGGTGCTGAAGGCATATGGCTATATTGCAAAGGAGAGGGTCTCGCATAGTACTGCCCTGCAGAAGGCCGGAATATATGCCGGACAGGTGGAGGAGTACTCCAAGGTGCTGCGCAACTATACCCTGCCTCAGGTAATGAAGATTATTGCCAAGATTAAGGAGTGCGACTATAAAAGCAAAAGCAACTCCCGCGGCAACAGTACCGACGGGGAGTTGCTATGCGATTTTATCCTTGAGTGCCTGCATTAGAGGAATCTGCCGTAGGCACAAGGGGATTAGTCAACTACCACACGCTCTACCCTTACATTAACAGGTGTTATAATCTCGTAAGGGATGGTATCCAGAATCTTGGCAAGTTCTATTATTGAAGGCTCCTCTCCAAAGATTGTAACAACGTCTCCAACTTTTGCATCTATTCCTGTGATATCTATCATGCAGGAATCCATACAGATATTGCCAATGGTAGGCACACGCTTGCCGTTGAGCAGGAAGGTTGCCTTGCCTCTGCCAAGGTGGCGGTTCAATCCATCTGCATAACCCAGAGGCAGAGTTGCGGTAACGGTAGGCTTGGTAATCTTACCCCATCTGCCGTAACCTACATCCCCTCCGCCAGACTGGAGGTGCTTGATTTGGAGAATCTTGCACTTGAGTGTACCAATTGGTTTGACAAATTTCTGGTCTATATGGCTTATGCCATAGAAACCTATGCCAAGTCGTACCATATCCATCTGATACTCTGTAAACCTCTCTATTCCGGCAGAGTTAAGGACGTGGTGAATAGGCTTTGGATCTGAAGGATTGCGCTCTGCAATCACAGCGTCTATCTGTGGGGCCATCCGGGTATAGAGCTTTATCTGATTCAAGGTATATTCCTCCTCTCCGGGGGTGTCGGCCACAGAGAGGTGGGTATAGATGGATTTTACTATAATTCTCGGGTGAGTCTTAAGATAGTCCAGCAGAGCGGGAATCTCACTCTCCACAAAGCCCAGTCTATGCATCCCGGTATCCAGTTTTATATGCACAGGATACCTCTCTATTCCATTCTTCTCCAAATGTTTGTCAAAGAGGTCCAAAGCCTCTACTGTAGGAATGGCAGGTTCCAGATTGTTATCTGTCATCTCCTGGAAATAGTCCACTCCGGCAGTAAGAACAATGATAGGGGTCTTTACAATTCCGCCCTGGCGCATTGTAACACCCTCTACTGCGTGGGCAACTGCAAAATAGTCCACGCCCAACTTCTCCACCTCTTTTGCAACGCAAACGGAACCATGGCCGTATGCATTAGCCTTCATAAGGACAAGAAGTTTTGTCTCAGGCTTAAGCTTGGATCTGAAATAGTTTAAATTATGCACAATATTGCGGCGACTTATCTCTAATTGTGCAAAAGAATTATGACCGGTGCTCATAATAAATGGTACATTAAATGGTTGTTGTTATTACATAAGTTTTGAGAAGAAGTCGTTGCCCTTGTCATCTACAAGAATAAATGCAGGGAAGTTCTCTACCTCTATCTGCCAAATTGCCTCCATACCAAGCTCTGGATACTCAAGGCATTTTACGCTCTTTATGTTATCCTTTGCAAGAATTGCTGCAGGACCGCCTATGCTGCCAAGGTAGAAGCCGCCGTGCTTTTTGCAGGCATCTGTAACCTGCTGGCTGCGGTTACCCTTTGCAATCATAATCATACTTCCGCCATTCTCCTGGAAGAGGTCTACATAGCTGTCCATACGGCCGGCTGTTGTAGGACCAAAAGAGCCGCTTGCCATTCCCTTAGGGGTCTTTGCAGGGCCGGCGTAGTAGATTGGATGGTCTTTGATATACTGAGGAAGTCCCTCGCCCTTCTCAATTCTCTCGCGGAGTTTTGCGTGGGCAATATCTCTTCCAACTATAATTGTTCCGTCCAAAAGGAGGAATGTAGAGACAGGATATTTTGAGAGGTCTGCAAGAACCTCCTTCATAGGGCGGTTGAGGTTAATCTTTACACCGCTGTTGTAGAGAGATTTGGATTTGAGCGCGCTCTCAGGGATAAGGCGTGCTGGGTTTGTATCCAACTGCTCCAACCAAATGCCATCCTTGTTAATCTTACCCTTAATGTTTCTGTCTGCAGAGCAGCTTACTCCCATTCCTACAGGGCAGGATGCGCCGTGGCGAGGCAATCTTATTACACGGATATCGTGAGCAAGATACTTGCCGCCAAACTGTGCGCCAAGGCCAATCTTATATGCAGCCTGAAGCAACTTCTGCTCCATCTCCACATCGCGGAAGGCCTGACCCTTCTCGCTGCCTGTTGTAGGAAGGCTGTCATAGTACTTTGCAGAGGCAAGTTTTACGGTCTTAAGGTTGGTCTCTGCAGAGGTGCCTCCAATAACAAATGCAATGTGATATGGAGGGCAGGCTGCTGTGCCAAGTGTCTTCATCTTCTCAATGAGGAAGTTCTCCAACTTGCCCGGTGTGAGCAGAGCCTTTGTCTCCTGATAGAGATAAGTCTTGTTTGCAGAACCGCCGCCCTTTGCAATAAAGAGGAACTTGTACTCATTGCCATCCACTGCGTAGAGGTCTATCTGAGCAGGCATATTGTTGCCGGAGTTCTTCTCCTTGAACATATCAAGCGCAAGTGTCTGCGAATAGCGGAGGTTATCTGTTGTATAGGTATCAAATACACCGTGTGAGATGGCAGCCTCGTCTCCACCTCCGGTATAGACATTCTGGCCCTTCTTTCCTATAACTATTGCTGTACCTGTATCCTGACATAAAGGGAGCTGTCCGTTTACGGCAACATTTGCATTCATAAGGAAAGTAAGTGCAACAGCCTTGTCATTCTCACTTGACTCAGGGTCTGAAAGAATCTTTGCAACGCTCTCGTTATGCTCCGGACGAAGCATAAAGGCAACATCGTGAAAAGCCTGGCGGGCAATAAGCCTCAAACCCTCAGGATCTACCTTAAGCATCTCCTGGTCACCGCATTTGAATGTAGAAACATAATCTTTGGTCACAAGACGATACTCTGTGGTATCCTTGCCCATTGGGAACATCTCGTTATACTCGAATTCCATAATTTTTATAATGTTAGATTATACTTATTATTATTTGTAGCAAAAAATCATTTCACATTTGCCTGCAGGTAGGCCTTCATAAAGGCATTAAGGTCTCCATCCAGCACCGCCTGGGTATCTGTTGTCTCTACTCCGGTACGCACATCCTTTACCAGTTTGTAGGGATGCAACACATAACTCCTTATCTGCGACCCCCACTCAATCTTCTTCTTCTCACCCTCCAGTTCCGCCTGCTTGGCCCGGCGTTTCTCCAACTCCATTTCATATAGGTGAGACTTAAGAATACGGAGCGCATTCTGTCTGTTGTCCAACTGGGAACGGGTCTCCGTATTCTCCACCGTTATTCCGGTAGGGATATGCCTTACCCTCACACCCGTCTCCACTTTATTTACATTCTGTCCGCCTGCGCCGCTGGAACGGAAAGTATCCCACTCCAGGTCTGCCGGGTTTATTGTAATCTCTATTGTATCATCCACCAGAGGATAGACAAATACAGAAGAGAAGGTGGTCTGACGCTTTCCCTGCGCATTGTACGGGGAGATTCTAACCAGTCTGTGAACCCCATTCTCCGCCTTAAGGTAGCCATACGCAAACTCCCCCTCAAACTCTATGGTAGCGGATTTTATGCCCGCCTCGTCACCATCCATTACATCATACACAGAGACCTTATATCCATTGCGCTCTCCCCAGCGGGTGTACATTCTGAGAAGCATAGAACTCCAGTCGTTGCTCTCAGTTCCACCCGCGCCGGAATTTATCTTAAGAAGGGCGCCCAGATTATCTCCCTCGCTGCCCAGCATACTCTTGGTCTCCAGCTCATCCAGCAATGCAGAGATGCTCTTTGCGGCAGCCTCAATCTCTTTATCATATTCGCTCGCCGGCGCACTCTCGCTCTCCGCAGCACCACCCTGCGCAGCGCTCTCCTCTGCAGCCATCTCCATAAGCACCTCCAGATCATCAATCTCACCTGCAAGCTTCTCTATGGAGGCAACCCAGAATTTTACTCCCGACAGCCGCTTCATAAAGGCCTCCGCCTCCTTTGGATTATCCCAAAAAGCGGGAGCCAGCGACTGCTCTGTCATCTCTCTAACTATCTCTCTTTTACCATCATAGTCAAAGAGACCTCCTCAAAGACGCTAATCTGTCTTTATAATCTGCAAACTCTTCCAGTTGAATCATATTATCACAAAAAGTTAATCTACAAATATACTAAGAATAAAACAAAGAATTGCTCCAATCTTGCTCAATTTCCAATTTGTTTACACTGTTTTCTAATTTAGGAACTCCAATTTTGGAAATTAGTATGGAAGGCATATCTTCGCATAACAAAAAGCAAATAATAATAATCGCAATACAATGAAAGAGAACCAAACTTCAAGAGCAGAGCTCAACAGAAATCTCGCCCAGATGCTTAAGGGCGGAGTAATTATGGATGTAACAACCCCGGAGCAGGCAAGAATTGCACAAGAGGCAGGCGCTTGCGCAGTAATGGCATTGGAGCGTATCCCTGCAGATATCCGCGCCGCAGGCGGAGTCTCAAGAATGAGCGACCCAAAGATGATTAAGGGAATACAGGCTGCAGTCTCCATTCCTGTAATGGCAAAATGCCGTATCGGCCACTTTGTAGAGGCGCAGATTCTTCAGGCAATAGAGATTGACTATATAGACGAGAGCGAGGTTCTCTCACCGGCAGACGATGTTTACCATATAAACAAGAGAGAGTTTGACGTTCCGTTTGTATGCGGCGCAAGAGATCTTGGCGAGGCTCTGAGACGTATCTCAGAGGGTGCCACTATGATAAGGACAAAAGGTGAGCCGGGTACAGGAGATGTTATCCAGGCAGTCCGTCATATGAGAGCAATGCAGTCAGAGATTCACAGACTCACAACACTCAACGAGGATGAGCTCTACGAAGCAGCAAAAGAACTCAGATCCCCTTACGAACTCGTAAAATATGTTCACGACAACGGCAAACTTCCAGTTGTAAACTTTGCTGCCGGCGGAGTAGCTACACCTGCAGACGCTGCGCTTATGATGCAACTTGGCGCAGAGGGAGTCTTTGTAGGCTCAGGAATCTTCAAATCCGGCAATCCTGCCAAACGCGCCCGCGCAATCGTTCAGGCTGTAACAAACTATAAAGATGCAAAACTCATCGCAGAGTTGAGCGAAGACCTTGGAGAGGCTATGGTAGGTATCAACGAGAGCGAGATTGAGATACTTATGGCAGAGAGAGGCAAATAAATCCCTTATAATATGAACATTGCAGTACTTGCGCTCCAGGGAGCCTTTGCAGAGCACAGAGCTATGCTTGAGAGACTTGGAGCGCAAACTTTTGAGATAAGACAAGCCTCCGACTGGCAGAAGCCCAAAGATGGACTTGTAATCCCCGGCGGAGAGAGCACAGTAATAATCAAACTGTTGCACGAACTTGGACTCTTTGCGGAGATAAAGGAGAGCATAGAGCGCGGTCTGCCACTCTTTGGCACCTGCGCCGGACTAATCTCCGTAGCAAAGCGCGTAGAGAACAGTGCAGGTGAGCCGGAGCGCTTTGGCGGCCCGGAGATATTCTACCCAGGCTTGGCCACAATGAACATCTGCGCCTGCAGAAATGCCTACGGACGCCAGCTCGGCAGCTTCTACACAGAGGCGCCAATGCTCCTCTCGTCGCAAGAGCATATTCTCCCGATGACCTTCATCCGCGCACCCTACATCAAAGAGGTAGGAGAAGGCGTAAAGGTGCTGGCCACGGTAGATGGAAAAATAGTAGCGGCACAACAAGGCAACCAACTGGTAACCGCCTTCCATCCCGAACTCAACCACGACACCACAATACACCAACACTTCCTCAACCTCTGCCGCCGGTAAACCCGCCGGCTCTTCGTTCCCCGGCTCTTCGTTTCCTGGCCCTTCGTACCCTGGCCAGCAGGTGGTGGGGCGGCACTCCGGGTAGAATGGCACTCCGGGTAGAACGGCACTCCGAGCAGCAAGACAAATTAGTAAAAGCGCGCAAACCCAAAATATGCGCGCTTTTCTCTTCCCCAAGCCCACATTTACCACCTCCAGGCCAACATCCCCGTAAGCGTCTTCGGTAACTCGAGCACAAAAATGCCGATTTTGTGCTCGGGAAGAGAGGGGATTGGCACCGGGAAGCATAATCGTGGCCTTCCTGCAAATCACCGCGCACGCTCCAAAAATGTAAATACCTTATAACTAAATAATTAACTTTTATCAACGCGCTCGGTGAGCTCAAATCGAGGCCACCGCGCGGGCCAATGTGCCCCAGAGGTGCCTAGAACAAGGATTCGCGCGCGCGGTGATTTGCAGGAACGCCGCACCCGGCCAAGCTACAGCCATATCCAGCATCCAACACCTGCACCACAGCCAGGCAGCAGCCTCATTTGGCGGAGATACGGAGGTGGCGTAGGCAATCGGTGCAGATGGGTCGAAAGATTTGCGTCTGTCTGAGCAGCAGCCCTACGTGGCAGCAATGGGGATGAGCGAGGGCACTGAAAAAGGGTAACGTTTCGCAAGTCATTGACAATACAATATTCGGCACAACTTGATGGTATTTCAGATTGTGTCGGATTATTTGATTCTCCAAGAGTTGTTTTGTAAGATATTAGGGTTATCCCAGCCTATTTTGCCATCATCTTCATTATTCTTTTGAGATTTACTACAAAGATTGTAACAGCTCCCTGCAGTTCCATTGCCGATATTCCGTAGGAGTCGGCTCTGTCATAACCATGTGCATTCTTAAGTTCGGCGTTCTTCGCTTCTATCTTGTATCTTTCGCGGGATAGTTCCCTGAATTTTTGAGTTTCCTGGAACTCCATCTGTTCTCGGTGACTGTCTGATAATACTCGGATGTTTATGGTTTTTGTTTTATAACCATGCAGACACTCATTCATCATTGCACATGTGCTGCAGGCCGTTGCCCTCCACCTGTAACGAATTCGACAATTATTATTAGGTTTATCTTTTTTCACAGCACCTTTCGTGGAGATTACACCTGCAGGGCAGATATATCGATCCGCATCTTTGTTGTACTCGAACGAGCTGTCAAAGTCGGTTCTTGCATTCATATGTCCCCGAGTGATCATGCCGTTAAGCTTGGCTACTATCTGAATGCCATTCTCTTTCGCCATGATCAGATTGTCTTTGCCAGAGTATGCAGCATCTCCGACTACAGTATCTACTTCAATGCCAGCATCCTGAGTTTTTGTCACCAAGTCTGGCAATTGCTTTCCATCGTTCTTTTCTCCTGTGGTTACAGTAGCTGCTGTGATGATGCGTTCCGGTGTCATAGCAATGTGAGTCTTGTATCCGATGAAAGACGTTTCAGCAGACTTGTGGCCAACTCTAGCTTCACGGTCATATGAGATTGAATGGTGATGACGCACATCATCCACGCCTTCTGCCAGATAGTTAATCGCTTCCTTGAATGCGAGATTCTCGCACAGCATAGGATCTGCCATTACAATCGAGAGAAGAGTCTCGCAACTGTCGAGTTCATGCAGCAGATTATCATCATCGTTTGGAGATGGAAGTTCTATGCCCTCATTGCCAGGCCACTTGCATATCCTGTCTCTGAGCTCCTTGCTACGAAGTTTCAGAACATCTATCGGAGACAAGGCATTAGCTCTAGAGATTGTGTGGGTCGCATCTACTATGATTGTCTTTGTCTTGATTATACCTTTCTCCAGCGCGACTCCGACAGTCTTTCCGATTAACATGTCCAGCAGATTCACATCTCTAAGTCGCTGGCGCCTAAACTTGGTGAGAAGACTTGGATCAATGACATCATCTTCCGGCATCAGCCCAAGAAAACGCTTATATGAAAGATCATAACGAGAGTGTTCTACCACATCCACATCCGACATATTCTCAATGACCTTTATCATGAGATATTTGAACAGCATGATTGGATCTGCTGCTGTGCGACCATTATTATGACAATACTTGTCCTTCAACTCGTCGAAAATAAATCTGAAGTCAATAAGTTCGTCGATAAGACGATATTTATTGTCCTTCGGGATTAGAATATCATAGAGAACCGCGTGCTCGCTGAACTTGATTTTCTGTTGTGTATTAAGCATATGTGATTATCATTCAACTACTTAAAGATACAAAATATCCAGCAAACTACCAAATAATTATAGATAGTTCGCTGGGTAATTACGCTGTGCTCAGAGACTTTTTCAGTGCCCTCGGGATGAGCGCATATATGTTAATAGGTGCTGCGAAATGCCGCACTCAGCAGCTGCGAGTTAGCAAATCCGGCCCAGGTGCGCCAGATTGCTAGCCAAACCGGAGTGCTTTTCTCCGCCGGATGAGGTTTGTTGCTGGCCAGGTAGCCGCTATGGCGGAGCTGTTGCCGGCCAGGACGCTGTGGCGGAGCTCCATCGGGAAGACGCTTGCCGCTCCGCGGGAGCCAAGTGGCACCATCGGGAGAGCTTGCCGCTCCGCGGGAGCCAGTGGCACCATCGGGAAGATGCTGCCGTCAATGGCGCAGCTAAGATGCCATCGGGAAGAGCAGCCTGTTGGGGAAGCTGCTGGGAAGCCTGAAGGTAGGGGTTAAAAGGCAATGCTATCTCTCTCAAAGACCTCCAGGTCTCTTTTGTCCCAGTCGATATCCTTAACCTTTACAGGCAGGTTGTGGTCTGTAAGATATTCCCTTGGCACAACCTTAAATGAGTCTGATACTACTGAGAGTTCCCTCTTAAGGTAAGGGGTGCTTATGGAGGCTATATCCAGCATAGTGTGGAATGCTGCATTGCTTGAGACAGGATTGCTGCTGCATAGCTCCGCATTATGATATATCTGTGGAAAGGCCTCTCTGTATCCCTGGGAGAACCAGAGCAAAAATGGAATTCTGGCCTGGTAGATTGTAGGGATAGGGGAGGAGTGGAGCATTCGCTCTCTGGAGTCGTCCATAAGGTCCTCGCCGTGGTCCGAAAGGTAGAGCATTGCGCCGGTGCTGCTCTTCTCTTCAATTATTCTGGTTACTCCAACAAGCAGAGAGTCCAGGGCAAGAATGGAGTTGTCGTAGGCATTTATTATTGCCTCTTTATGCTTGGCAGAGAGGGTCTCAATCTTATCGGGAAGATAATTGGAACAATCCCTTCTGTAGCGCTGCGAGTATTTGTAGTGGGAGCCATATATGTGCAGCAGTATGAAGAGATTCTGCGCGGGGGCATTGTCGCACTCCTGTTCAATTATCTGGAGCGCATCTATGTCATAGTTTCTTCCTCCCGATTCTTTCCGCATAGAGCGGAAGAGATCTGCCTCTGTTGCAAAGTGGTCCATAAGGGTGTGCGAGTAGCTATGGTTGGAGATGTAGATGCTCTTAAAACCTGCCTCTTTGAAGGCAGTGAGAATGCTTTTGCAGCCATAGATTATCTCATAGTTGCTTGCCTCTGCGGGAGTTAGGATGAGAGGAACAATTTTGTGGGTGGCATTGGACTGGGTGAGCGCATCTCTGAAGGTTACAAGCCCGTTGCACTTCTGCAGGCGAGGCGTTGTATTCCTGTTGTAGCCGTAGAGGCCAAAGTTGTACGCACGGCTGGTCTCTCCCACAACCATTATGTATATCTCCCTGCCCTCCCGATGCCTGCTCTTTGAAGCATTGTAGCGGAAATCCTTTGAGAGTTCCTTATGCTTATCTATCTGGCCGGAGAACTTTATTGCCAACTTAAGGTTGTAGAGCGCATTGGCGGGGTAGATGTCGTTTCTTATGGAGAAATTGTGACCGCAGAGGCGGGTGGCGTAAAATGAGATGCCGCCAATTGCAAGCAGGGCAATCGCACATTTTAATGCTTTTATTCTTATGCCTCTCTCGATAGTCTCCTTGTGCACTACAGCCTTGATGGCCAGCCATATGGCAGGAAGGAAGAGAACTGCAACAAAGAGTACAACAGGCCAGAGGTTGGCAAGCAACTCTGTTGCCTCTCCGGTGTTTGTTGTGAAGATGTTGCGGAACATATCCGATGCAATTATGGAGCCGCCCCACATAGAGAGGAGCACCATCTGAGCGCAATGGATAAAGATCATAGGGAGGAGCAAAAGGTACATTATTCCCTCTCTGCGCAGAGCTATAAGCCAGAGGAGCGATACTCCTGCGGGAAGGAAGAGGTATGCGCAATAGGCAACCGGCGGAATATTCTCTGTTGCAAGCAGCGCAATGTTGGTTACAATGAGGGTGATTAAGAAGTAAACCACCAACCATTTTCTCTTAAACTTGAATCTCATCAGAATGCCTCCTCCAAGCCAAAATTGAATCCGGAAATCCAGCGTTTGCCCATACCGTAATCCAGTCTGATGTTTATGTTCTTAACAAACTCCCAGCGGAAGCCCACTCCCCAGTTGGGAAGAGTGTGACGCCAGCAGAATTTGTTGTTGTCGCCAAAGATGTTTCCAGCTCCAACCCACGCAGTCATTCCAATCCTGCGATAAATCTTCTGTCGCAGCTCTGTCTGGAAGGAGATAAGGTTGTTGTCTGTGTATCTGCCCTCGTAGTAGCCCCTCATTCTGTTGGAGCCTCCCATCTGCGCGTACATAAGCCAAGGAACCTTGCCGTAGTTGAGCATAGTGTAGAAATCTGTTGCAATTACAGTGTTGGGACCCAGCCTCTTGTACCAGTCGGCAATAAATATTGTGCGGTAGTGCGGCTTTGTGTCAAATCCGGTGTAGTTGTTCTGGGTTATACTTATAAGGCAGCCTCTTGTGGCATTGGCTGCAAAGTCTCTGGTGTCGTACTCTACGGCCAACCCCAGTCCGTATGACCTTGAGGTCCTCTGTATATTGTCGTACTCTGCAGAATCAAAAGCTCTGCCCATATTGAACTCATAGCTTATGGTTGGTCCTATGTAGAGCCCGTTTGCCACCCTTCCCAAGAGATTTGCATTAAGGCGCACATAGTTCATTGTGTATTTGGATTCATTGGATGAGTTCTCGCCATTGTCAAATCCAAAGCCCCAAATGTGTCTTGGAAGAAGAGCAAGACGCAAAGAGGCGGCGGAACGCCATCTGTTTTCTGCAAAATAGAGGTTGTTCTTAAGTTTAAGTTCCACGCACCCGATTACCGAGAAGTTGGAAGTTAGAGATGCGGTGGAGAAGTGAAGTGAGCTGTCTGCAGCTGCGCGATAGAGACCTTCCGCTCCAAGACCAAGTGCAAAACTGCTCTCGCTGGAGTAGTGTGGGCCTCCAATAATGCTTACGTTAAATTTCTTATTGTTCTCTTTATGGGTGTTGGCAAAGTAGTTTACAATCCGCTTTACCAGACCGGGACGCTCTGCGCTCTCTGCACTCTCCTGTGCTGCCGCAGAGGGAGATATAAGAGCAGCAATCAGTATTATTATAATATAAGTGTAAAATCTCATTATTGATTATCGGTTCTTCATCCGCAAAGATAAAAAAAAAGAGGAGGACATTTCGTGTCCCCTCTCTTAATCTTTTAAAGTTGTGAAAGAAAAGCTTTAGCTATTTCTTGCTCTCTGCAACAGAAACCTTTCTAAACTCTTTCAGCAGCTTGCTAAGTTCCAAAGCAGCCTTTCTTGCTCTTGTTCCAGCAGCTTTGTTGCCCTTAACTACCTGAGCATCAGCATCTTTAGAAAATGCCTCCATTTGAGCTTTAATCTGGTCAACTAACTCTTTCATATAAAAATTTTTTTTATGGTTTAAAACACGAGCGTAAAAATATGATAAATAAATTATATTTGCAAAAAAAAGATATGTTTTTGTCGTTAAGTATTAAGGAGATAGCAAGTACTTTTATGGTACTTTTTGCAATAATAGATATTACAGGTTCTATACCAGTAATCTTGGATGTAAAGTCAAAAGGCAATGAAATAAAGCCTCTGAGCGCTGTTTTAGGCTCTTTCTTTGTCTTTGTTGTCTTCCTATTTGCGGGAGAGAGACTCCTCTCTCTCTTTGGGGTGGATATTGAGTCCTTTGCGGTTGCCGGAGCCATAATAATTCTGGTCTTGGCAATAGAGATGATTCTTGGAGTAGAGATTATGCAGTATAAGGATGCTCCAAAGGGCAGCGCTACAATAGTGCCTTTGATTTTCCCACTTATTGCAGGAGCAGGCGCGCTTACCACAATCCTCTCTCTAAGAGCGGAGTTCCATATAGTTAACATTCTTGTGGGACTAGCCCTGAATATGATAGTGGTTTATCTGGTTCTCAGAAATTTAGACCGTGTTGAGCGAATCTTTGGAAAGAGCACAATCTATGTGTTGCGCAAGTTTTTTGGCATTATTCTTTTGGCAATTGCATTAAAGCTTTTTCTCTCTAATGTTGTTTTAATGTTCAAATAATTGTATCTTTATAGACTTTTATTTCAAACTGACCCAAACAATTAAAAGTCTATGGAAAGAATTGCGCAGATAATCTCGGAAATCTCCTCTATGTTATGGGGATGGCCTATGATTATCCTCCTTCTTGGCACCCACATTTTTTTAACTGTCAGATTACGATTTCCACAAATCCGCATCCTCAAGGCAATAGCGCTTTCTGTAAAGAAAGACCACAACTCCTCCGGAGATGTGAGCCAGTTCCATGCGCTTGCAACCTCTTTGGCTGCCACCATCGGGACAGGTAATATAATAGGTGTTGCAACAGCTATCTCTCTTGGAGGTCCCGGAGCTGTCTTTTGGTGTTGGCTTACAGGTATCTTTGGCATTGCTACAAAATATTCTGAGGGACTGCTAGCAATAAAGTACCGTCAGAAGACCTCGGACGGCAAGATGCTGGGAGGTCCTATGTATGCTCTGGAGAAGGGTCTTAATGCAAAATGGCTTGCAGTGCTCTTCTGCATCTTTACTGCTGTTGCCTCGTTTGGAATTGGTAACACTGTGCAGGCAAATGCAATCTCCGGTCTCTTAGAATCCACCCCGCTGATTGGCTCCCCTATTCCTGCTTATGTTACAGGTCTTGTGCTTGCAGCCCTGGTGGCAATGGTAATTATCTTTGGAGTAAAGGGAATTGGCAAGGTGTGTGGTGCGCTTGTGCCTTTTATGGCGCTCTTCTATGTGGCAGGATGTATAATTATTCTGGTCTTCAACTGGCAATATATTGGAGATGCAATCTCCCTGATAGTCAAATCTGCCTTTTGTGCTCAATCTGCTGTGGGAGGTATGGTTGGCGGAACAATAATGATGGCGGCCAGGTATGGTATTGCCAGAGGTCTCTTCTCCAATGAGTCGGGACTGGGCTCTGCTCCAATTGTGGCAGCTGCGGCGCAGACAAGGAATCCGGTGCGTCAGGCAATGGTCTCCTCCACTGCAACCTTCTGGGATACAGTAGTAATATGTGCCATTACAGGCATTGTGCTGGTGAGCAGTATTATTGCTCATCCCGATATAGACTATGCAGATGGCGCTGCCCTTACCTTTAAGGCATTCAGCAAAATAGAGTTTTTAAATATTCCTGTAGGCCTGCTGGTGCTCTCTGTGGGGCTTGTGACATTTGCATTCTCTACAATATTGGGATGGTCTTATTATGGCGAGAGGGCTACGGAGTACCTTGCCGGCAAGAGGGCGATTCCGGTTTATAGGATTTTATGGGTAATTATGGTCTTCTTGGGGGCTGTGCTTAATCTGGATCTTGTATGGAACATTTCTGATGTAACCAATGCCCTTATGGCCATTCCTAACTTGATTTCTCTTCTGCTGCTTAGCGGCGTGGTTGTTGCTGAGACACGTAAATATCTGTGGAGCGGGAAGTTGGACGATTTTTCACAAGAGTGGGAAGATGAGGCGAAAAATTAATGAGTCTTTTGTGGGAGAAATCGGATTATTGATTATATTTGTATAATATTTCGTTCTTAAGAGTAATTATACGTAAAAAAATTTATGGAACACAAAGTTATAGACGCACAAGATTTAGTTATCCGTTTTACAGGAGACTCCGGAGATGGAATGCAGCTTACCGGAACCCTGTTTGCAGATGCTTCTGCCTTGTATGGAAATGAGATTTCAACATTTCCTGACTATCCGGCGGAGATTAGGGCCCCTCAGGGCACTGTTGCCGGAGTATCCGGTTTTCAGGTTCACATTGGCCAGGGTGAGGTAAAGACACCTGGTGATTATTGCGATGTTTTGGTCGCAATGAATCCCGCAGCCCTTATGGCAAACGCAAAATGGGCAAAACCGGGAGCAAGCATTATTCTGGATCTTGACGCATTTGATGAGAAGAGTATGCAGAAAGCTGGCTTCAAGACAATGGACCCAATTGCAGAACTTAAGCTGGAAGATTACAATATTATCTGGTCTCCAATTACCACCCTTACCAAAGAGAGTCTTAAGGATAGCGGATTGGATCAGAAGGCTATGGTACGTAGCAAGAATATGTTTACTCTTGGTATGTGCTATTTTATGTTCAGCAGACCTTTGCATTTTACAGAGAAGTATCTGGAGAAGAAGTTTGCAAAGAAGCCGGATCTGATTGCTCCTAACAAGAAGGTGCTTAATGACGGTTATAACTATGCAAGCAATGTTCACGCAATAGGCAATACCTACCGCATAGAGCCGGCAGAGCAGGCTCCGGGCGTATATAGGAATATCAATGGTAATCAGGCTACAGCCTGGGGACTTTTGGCCGCTTCTGAGAAATCGGGAAGACCTCTCTTCTGCGGTTCTTACCCTATTACCCCTGCAACTGCTATTTTGGAGGAGTTGGCTATTCATAAGGAGTTGGGCGCAAAGACTGTTCAGTGTGAGGATGAGATTGCAGGTATCTGTACCTCAATTGGAGCTGCTTATGCAGGCAACCTTGCTGTTACCTCCACTTCAGGTCCTGGTCTCTCTCTTAAATCAGAGGCATTGGGTCTTGCTATGATTACAGAGCTTCCTCTTGTTATCATAGATGTTCAGAGAAGCGGTCCTTCTACAGGTATCCCTACCAAGACAGAGCAGACAGACCTTAATCAGGCGCTTTATGGCAGAAATGGTGAGTCCCCAATTATGGTTATGGCTGCACGCACCCCTTCTGATTGCTTCAGGGCTGCCTTCTATGCTGCAAAATATGCAATGGAGCATATGATGCCTGTAATTCTCCTTACAGAGGGCTTCCTTGGTAATGGTTCAGAGCCTTGGAGAATTCCGGATCTTGATACATATCCTGCTATTGTTCCTCCTATCATTACCTCTTGTGAGGGTAAGTTCAAACCATTTGAGAGGGACGAGAAGACACTTGTAAGAAAGTGGGCTCTTCCTGGTACTCCGGGTCTTGAGCACAGAGTTGGCGGTTTGGAGAAGGCTCCTTCCGGCGCAATTTCGTCAGATCCGCTTGTACACGAGAAGATGGTTGCTCTAAGGGCGGAGAAGATTGCTCGCGTTGCAGATTGCATTCCGGAGCTTGAGGTTCTTGGCAACCAGTCTGGCGATGTTCTGCTTGTTGGCTGGGGTGGCACATATGGCCATCTCTATACTGCAACAAAGCAGTTGCTTGCAGAGGGCAAGAATGTGGGTTTTGCACATTTTGACTATATCAACCCGCTTCCAAAGAATACAGAAGAGGTTCTTGGCAAGTTTAAGACCATACTTGTTTGCGAGCTTAACAGCGGACATTTTGCAAATTATCTGAGAGCAAAGTATCCTCACTGCAATATTAAGCAGCTCAATAAGGTTCAGGGTCAGCCATTTATTGTTAAAGAGATTACAGAGGCCGTAGAGGCAATGAAATAATTTAAAGATTTTTAGTTATGCAATATACACAACAGGATTTTAAGAGCGACCAGGAGGTAAGATGGTGCCCTGGTTGCGGAGATCACGCAATTCTTGCCTCTGTGGTTAGAGCAATGCCTCAGGTTTGTGAGGAGCTGGGACTTACAAAGGAGCAGTTTGTATTTGTATCGGGAATCGGTTGTTCTTCACGTTTTCCATATTATATGAACACCTATGGCTTCCACGGCATCCATGGTAGAGCTGCCGCATTGGCTACAGGCATTAAGGTTGCCAACCCAAAACTCTCTGTATGGCAGATGACAGGAGACGGTGACTCTCTTGCAATTGGCGGTAACCACTTTATTCACGAGATTCGAAGGAATATAGACCTTAATATCATTCTTTTCAATAACAGAATATATGGTCTTACAAAGGGACAGTACTCTCCAACTTCAAAGTTGGGTATTGTTACAAAGACCTCTCCTTACGGCTCTGTAGAGCAGCCATTTAATCCGGGATCACTTGTCCTTGGCGCGCGTGGTACATTCTTTGCTCGCAGTTTGGATTCGGAGCTTGCCCTCAATCAGAAGATAATGGTAAGGGCTGCGCAGCATAAGGGCGCTTCTGTAATGGAGATGCTTGTAAACTGTGTAATCTTCAATAACGGTACTCACGCAGAGATCTCTGATAGAGATGTAAGAGCAGAGAGAACAATTGTTCTTGAGGATGGCAAACCTATGATTTTTGGCAAGGATAGGGATAAGGGACTTGTAATGGATGGCCATAAGCTTAAAGTTGTTAAGATTGGCGAGAATGGCATTACAGAGAATGATATTCTTGTTCATAATTCCCACGAGGATAACCTTGGTTTGCAGAATATGCTTGTTGATATGAAATATCCTGAGTACCCTGTAGCTTTGGGTGTTATCAGGGATGTTGAGGGCAAGACCTACGAGACAAGCGTTCACGAGCAAGTTGCCGATGTTACTGCAAAGTCCAAATTCCACTGCATGAAAGATATTCTGCACAGTGGCGCAACTTGGGAGGTTAAATAGTATAGAAAGAGTATTTTGACACCAAAATATATATATCTTTTTTAAACTAAACATTATGAAAGTTGAAACAATAATGGCCAACCTCGAGCAGAAGTATGGCCATGAGAAAGAGTATCTTCAGGCAGTTCGCGAGGTACTCGAGTCTATTGAGGAGGTTTATAACCAGCACCCAGAGTTTGAGAAGGCTAAAATCGTAGAGAGAATGGTTGAGCCTGATCGTATCTTCACATTCCGCGTTACTTGGGTAGATGACAAAGGCCAGGTTCAGACCAACCTCGGTTATCGTATCCAGTTCAACAGCGCCATTGGACCATACAAGGGAGGTCTCCGTTTCCACAAGGCGGTAACTCCTTCTATGCTTAAGTTCCTTGGCTTTGAGCAGACATTCAAGAATGCTCTTACAACACTCCCTATGGGTGGTGCAAAGGGTGGTTCTGATTTCGACCCTGTTGGAAAATCCAACGACGAGATTATGAGATTCTGCCAGGCATTTATGACAGAGCTTTGGCAGTGCATTGGCCCAGATCAGGATATTCCTGCAGGTGACGTAGGAGTTGGCGGCCGTGAGATTGGTTTCCTCTATGGTATGTACAAAAAACTTGCTCGTGAGTACAACACAGGCGTTCTCACAGGTAAGGGCGCTACTTGGGGTGGTTCAATCCTTCGTCCAGAGGCTACCGGTTTTGGTGCTCTCTACTTTGTTCAGAACCTTCTTCACAAGGCTGGCAAAGATATCAAGGGCTGTACAGTTGCTCTCTCTGGCTTCGGTAACGTAGCTTGGGGCGCTGCTACAAAGGCTTGCGAGTTGGGCGCTAAGGTAGTTGCAATCTCTGGTCCTGACGGAGTTGTTGAGATTCCAGAGGGTATTACAGCAGAGATGATTGACTATATGCTTGAAATGCGTGCTTCTAACAGAAACAAAGTTCAGGATATGGCCGACAAATTCCCTGGTAAGGCTAAATTTACCGCAGGTAAGAAGGCTTGGAGCGTTAAGTGTGACATTGCTCTCCCTTGCGCATTCCAGAATGAGCTTAGCGAGGAGGATGCTAAGGAGCTTAAGGCTAACGGTACTTGGTGCTGCTGCGAGGTTTCCAACATGGGTTGCCAGCCTGGCGCTATCCACTACTTCCAGCATAATGGCGTATTGTTTGCACCTGGTAAGGCAGTTAACGCCGGCGGTGTTGCAACATCTGGTCTTGAGATGACACAGAATGCATCTCACATCAGTTGGAGTGGTAAAGAGGTTGACGCGAAGCTTCACTTCATTATGGATTCTATCCACGAGGCTTGCGTTAAGTATGGTACACAGCCAGATGGTTCTATCGACTACGTAAAGGGTGCAAATATTGCAGGCTTTATGAAGGTTGCTACAGCTATGTTGGAGCAGGGTATTATCTAATACGCAATATAGTTCAGAAAATCGGGTGGTCGCGCGACTCTGTCGCAGCCACCCTTTTTTATTTATTGCAGGCTGCTCATATTTTACTTTTTTTGTAAATTTGCGTACTATGTTTTGGAAGATAAGTATTGCACCAGTTATTTATAAGAAGGGTAACTTGATAGCCTTGGCTCTATTTACCTCTTTCTTTGCCTTGCTATTTATAAATATCTATAAACCGCTGCATTCGCCAGATTGGTTTACATCTCCTTCTGCAACCTTCTTTTACTCCAGTCTGCTTATACTTGTCATTATGCTAACCATTATAGTCAGCAGGGTAACAATGTGGTACTACTCGAGAAGCAATACCATTCCCTTTGTCAATTATGTTATATGGGTGATTTGTGAGTTCTTTGCAATGTCCCTGATGTATGCAACAATAGCCTTCTGTCTGGATAGAAACAGCGAGTTCTCTGAAATGCTGGTTGTTGCTCTCCAGAACTCCTTCCTCATAATGTCGCTTCCATATATTATTTTTCATCTCTTTGTGCTGCTTATGGATAAGACAAAGCAGGTGGCTCTTATGAAGAAGGCAGAGCAGGAGAGAATAGCATTCGGGACGGCAAAGGGTTCAAATATCATCACATTTTATGATGACAAAGGCGCCCTTAAGCTTACTATGAATAAGGATGCCCTGCTCTATGTGGAGTCTGCAGATAATTATGTCTCAATATGGTATGTGGACAGTGAGAGCATAAGCAATTATCTTTTGCGCAATTCTCTCAAAAATATAGAAGAGCAGTTCAATGGAACAAACATTATGAGATGCCACAGAGCCTATGTTGTAAACTTTGACAATGTAAAGATAGCCAAGAGAGTCAAAACCGGCACGGTCCTGATATTCGGATATAATGGCATTCCCAATATACCTGTCTCAAAGAGTTATGCAGAAAAGGTAAGCAGCTGGTTCCTTGCCAGCTCTGAATAGGGGAGAGCCTCCTCTTTTTTGGGCTTTGTTGTTTTACTTTTGATTATTTTATATATTTGCCTATAAATAAGTCTTTTATTAGATATGAGTAGTTTTTATTTACAAAGAACCAGTAAGATATTCTCTATTTCTCTTATTGTTTCACTATTCCTATTTTCAGCTTGTATGAATAATCAATCTCTTCCTACTTCCAATCCTGCAGCTTACATTACAGATAAGGATAAACTTGATATGATTTACTCCCTGGTTGACCTTGAAGGTGACAAGGGACGCATCTATGAAGTCAATTATACATTGGATTACAAATTGGACGAGGCCCTTAATGCAAATATAGAGGGCACCGCATCTCTGGTTAAGTTTGCAATGGAGCATCTTATGGATATTCCCCTCCCGAAAGAGGCCGGCATCAGCTATGGTGCGGGTTGCAGCGCATTTGCCTGCCCGGATGCGGACTCCAACGATTTCCTGATGGGAAGGAATTTTGATTTCAACCATAGAGACTCCACCGGAGAGCGTGTGATGATACCGGTAATTGCAGTGCATACAGCTCCAAAAGGGGGCAAGAAGTCTGTCTCCTTTGTAGATGCTCTCTTTGTCTCATACAAGAGCGGTTTCTATACAGATGGCAAATCAGACCTCTCCATGCTTATGGCTCTGCCTTATCTTCTTCTGGATGGTATTAACGAGGATGGTTTTGCTGTAAGTGTACTCAAACTGGACGGCAAGCCAACAAAACAGCAGGACCCGGAGAAGAAGAGCATCTTTACTACCGTAGCAATGCGTATGCTGCTTGACAGGGCCAGCACAGTTGATCAAGCTATAGAGATGCTCAACCAATACAATATGTGTATGGATAACGAAGATGCAAGCTACCATTTCTTTATGGCAGATGCAACGGGCGACTATGCCATCGTAGAATATACAAAGAACAATCCTTTAGACCCGGAAGAGAACCCTACAAAGATGGAGGTGCTTAAGGGGGATAATGTATGGCGTTATGTTACCAATTTCTACACATCGCCTTCAATGGCTGACTCGCCGGACGGAAGCAACAACTCTAAGCACGGAAAGGACCGCTATGACACATTGTGCTGCAGCATGGCGTCAAGTCAGTACAAATTGAATTCAGACGGAGTAATGGATTTGCTTAGCAAAGTCTCCCAAGGTCCAGAAGTTCAGCTTTCAACAGGATTTACACAGTGGTCAGAGGTCTTCAATCTTACCAAGAGAACCGTTAAGATGTCCATCTTGAGGGAATACGACAAGACATTTGAATTTTCCATCGAATAAGCCATCAGGACCAACTGGCTTATTCGCTCGTAGCCTCTATTGCTTTTTGCAATAGGGGCTATGTTGTTATCATTTGGCCAGGGTTCCTTGCGGCGCGCTGTGCCACGGCGCCCTTTGCCGGCAGCATCTTCTCGATGGCTCTCCGCCACGTCCCTGCCAGTCTGCACTGGCGTCCCGGCAGGTCAGCTGCTCCGCCACGGCGCCCCAGCAGGTCAACAGCTGCTTCCCGATGCTGCTGCAGCGGCGGATCTTAGTGCCGGTGTCACCCCGCGGAGCGGAGCGGCAACTTTTCCGCACAGACTT
>SAMEA3663028__coassemble_206_pt1 | contig 25990 bp, 17 predicted proteins | sample SAMEA3663028__metabat2_low_PE_034 | metagenome-assembled genome bin SAMEA3663028 (sample SAMEA3663028) | pig gut metagenome | biome: pig gut; feature: pig-associated habitat; material: faeces | place: France | collected 2012
TTGCACCGGTATTAACTCTTCCATCTTCAATTGCTTTTCCGCAAAGGTAGATGCTGCATAGATGGGTGTCAATACGTAATCGCGGAGACGCTTACCCGATTTTGTGCTCGAAAAGCCAGAAAACAGGGGTTCCGAAGGGCAAAAGCGCACAAAAATGCCGATTTTGTGCTCGAAATGCCCGAAAACGGGGGTTTCGAAGGGCAAAAGCGCACAAAAACCTCGATTTTGTGCTCGAAAAGCCCGAAAATGAGGGTCCCGGAGGCCAAAAGCGCACAAAAACCCCGATTTTGTGCTCTGGAAGAAGGGAGAGCGGCATAGAAAGAGAAGAAATTGTCATCGGGAAGCGCAACCGTGGCCTTCCTGCAAATCACCGCGCACGTTTCAAAAACTTAAATGTCTCATAACCAGATAATTAACTTTTAGCAAGGCGCTCGGTGAGCTCAAATCGAGGCCACCGCGCGGGCCAATGTGCCCCAGAGGTGCCTAGAACAAGGATTCGCGCGCGCGGTGATTTGCAGGAACGCCGCACCCGGCCAGGCTACAGCCATATCCAGCATACAACACCTGCACCCCGGTCAGGCGACAAGCCTCATCTAGCACCAAACACCTGCGTCCCCGGCCAGGCGGCAGCCTCATTCGGCGGAGATACGTAGGTGGCGTAGGCAATCGGTGCAGATGGGCCGAAAGATTTGCTATGTTTGAGCAGCGGCTTAAGACGATAGTAACGGGGAAGGGTACATATATATGAATAATTGCAGCGAAAGGCCGCACTCCGCAGCTGCGAGTTAGCAAATCCGGCCCAGGTGCGCCAGATTGCTAGCCAAACCGGAGTACTTTTCTCCGCCGGATGAGGTTCGTTGCTGGCAGGGGCGCTGAGGCGGAGAGCGATCTGGAAGATGTTGCTGGCCGGGGGAGCCATCGGGAAGAAACTTGCTGGCAAAAGCGCACAAACAATCCCTTTTTGTGCTCGAGAGGCTAGCCTCGGAAGCCAAAGTGCCGGAAGCCAAAGTGCCGTAAGCCAAAGTGCCCGAAAGCCAGTGCCCCTTAACTCAAAGCCCCGGAAGCCGGAGCCGATTACTTTAGTTCTTCAATCATTGCCTCTGCAATTCTTCCCGATGCGCCACCGCCGCCCAGGAGTTGGTGGACCTTATCATAATCCGCCAGCATTGCATCTCTGTAGGTTTTTTGGTTGATGAGCGCTTCCAGTTCTGCGGAGATATTGGCCGGTGTACAGTCGTTTTGAAGTATCTCCTTGAAAATCAATTTATCCAGAATGAGATTGGCCAAACTGATGTATTTCAGTTTCACTACTGCTTTTGCTATGTAGAAGGAGATTGGGTTGCCCCCGTAGCAGACTACCTGCGGCGTCTTTAACAGTGCGGCTTCCAGACTTGCTGTGCCGGATGAGATGATGGCCGCTACGCTTTGCTGGAGTACGGTGTACGTCTCTCCATACATTATCTCTATGTTGCATCTGCCCGCTTGGGTGTTGCAGCTGCCCGCCTGGGTGTTGCAGCTGCCCGCTTGGGTGTGGCTGATGCCCGCTTGGGTGTGGCTGATGCACGATTGCGTTTTGTTGTTGCCCGCTTGGGAACTACCTGCGGGTGCTCCTGCTGCGGCCAGTTCTTTTTGGATTATCTTTTTGAGATATTCTGGTTCCATTGAGGGCGCTGCCGCTATTATGAATCTGTATTGCGGCATAGCAAGGGCGGTGCGCACTATCCGCGGCAGAAGAAAGCCTATCTCCATCTTACGGCTCCCTGCAAGAGCGGCTATAATTGGCATCGCTGCAGCTGCGGTTGCGGGCTCTGTCGCCGTGGTGCAGATGACCTGGCGCTTGGGGGAGGTGCGTGCTTCAAATGCAGCTCTGCTCTCTCCAGCGTGGGAGAAGTTGCAGACGCTGTCTAAAAGAGGGTTGCCGCGGTAAACGGTCTCGATTCCCCATTTGCGGAAGTATTCTACCTCAAAGGGGAAGATGATGAAGAGTTTGTCCACAAACCTCTTTATCTTGTGAACCCTGCGCTCCTTCCAGGCCCAGACCTTTGGCGCTATATAATAGAAGACTTTGAAGCCGTGTTTCTTGGCAAACTTTGCAATCTTCATATTAAAGCCGGGGTAGTCTATGAGGATTACCACATCGGGATTAAAGGCAAGGATATCTTTGCAGCACTCCTTCATATTGCCCAATATCTTCCCGATGTTGGCCACCACCTCCACAAAGCCCATTATGGAGTTCTCTCTGTAATCCTTAACCACCTCTGCACCGGCCTGGCGCATAAGCTCGCCTCCCCAGGCGCGTATCTGCGCAGATGGATCCTTTTCCAAAAGTCCCTTAACAAGGTTGGAGCCGTGAAGGTCTCCCGATGCCTCTCCGGCAATTATATAGTACTTCATAATAACTCTCTTGCAGTGCGGTTTATATTCAAAAATGTGTGCCTGTTCCGGTGCAAATCCATTATCTCATTTATGCGAACTGGCGAGTGCTATGCGAACTTGCGAGTGCTATGCGAACTTGCGAGCGCTATGCCAGCTGCCAGCAGTGTTGCATGCGCTCAAGTTCCCGATAGTCTGTACTGTCTATCTTCTGAACGGTTATTGCAACATAGCCCTGCTCCATAAGCAGGTGGTCTGCATTCTCGCGGCGATTGTCTTTGTTTATGAATCTTCCTGCCATCCAGAGGCACTCGTAGCCGTGCGGGTCTGTGTAGAGGTTAAACTCCTTTGTCCAGCGCCCCATTCCCTGCGCAGCAAACTTTATACCCTTAATCTCCTCCGGCGGAATGGCCGGAAAATTGACATTGAGGAAAGTGCCATCTGCGGGAGGGAACTTCAGGAAGTTCTCAAAGATGCGGTGGAAGAATCTCTCAACAGGGCTGAAATCGGCGTTTGGGTAGATATTGTCCAGGGAGAAGCCAATGGAGGGGATTCCGTAGAGAGCTCCCTCCTTGGCGGCGCCAAGCGTGCCGGAGTAGAGTGCTGCTGCGGAGGCATTGGAGCCGTGGTTTATTCCCGATACAACCACATCGGGAAGCAGATTGGGATCCTTAAAAAATTTTACTATTGCAGCCTTTACGCAATCTACAGGGGTGCCGTTAAGGTGATACTTATCAAGTGTGTGTCCATTCTCAAAGGTTTTGCTCTCCACTTTGAAGAGCCGCAGCGGGACATCCATTGTGAGGGCAGTGGATTTGGCGGACTGAGCATCCTTAGGCGCTACACTCAATACATCTCCATATTGAACAAGCAGCCTCTCCAGAGTGTTTATACCTTTGGAAGAGTATCCGTCGTCATTTGTGACAAGAATTTTTAATGCTCTCTCTTGCATATTTTAAAAAAATTGTTAAATATTCACACAAAGGTAGGTCAATTTATCAAAAATAACTATTTTTGCAGCGGATTTAAAGAAGCATCAAATCGGGATTGGGCCCGATATATATTAGAGACATTTTTAAACATTATTACAATGAGCAAAATTAAAATTGGTATCAACGGATTCGGACGTATCGGACGTCTGGTTTTCAGAGCTGCACAGAACAGAGATGACATTCAGGTTGTAGGAATTAACGACCTTATTGATGTAGAGTATATGGCATATATGCTCAAGTATGACACAATGCATGGCCATTTCAACGGAACAATAGAGGTTAAGGATGGCAAATTGGTTGTTAACGGCAATGCAATCAGAATCACAGCAGAGAAGAATCCGGCCGATTTGAAATGGGACGAGGTTGGAGCAGAGTATGTAGTTGAGTCTACAGGTCTTTTCCTTACAAAGGAGAAAGCAGAGGCACACATACAGGCAGGTGCAAAGAGAGTAATCATGTCTGCCCCTTCAAAGGATGATACTCCTATGTTTGTTTATGGTGTAAACAACAAGAAATACAACGGCGAGAGCATTGTTTCAAATGCATCCTGCACAACAAACTGTCTTGCTCCAATAGCAAAGGTTCTTAACGACAAATTCGGTATTGTAGAGGGTCTTATGACAACCGTTCACTCCACAACCGCTACACAGAAGACTGTTGACGGCGTATCTATGAAGGATTGGAGAGGCGGCCGCGCAGCTTCAGGCAACATTATCCCTTCAAGCACAGGCGCTGCAAAGGCAGTGGGCAAGGTTATCACAGAGCTTAACGGCAAGCTTACAGGTATGTCTCTTCGCGTTCCTACTCTGGATGTTTCAGTTGTAGACCTTACAGTAAACCTCAAGACCCCTACCACTTACAACGAGATTTGCGCAGCAATGAAAGAGGCTTCTGAGGGAGAGCTTAATGGCGTTCTTGGTTACACAGAGGATGCAGTTGTATCTTCAGACTTCCTTGGCGACGCACGCACATCCATCTTTGATGCAAAGGCAGGTATTCAGCTTACCCCAACCTTTGTAAAGGTTGTCTCTTGGTACGACAACGAGTGGGGTTACTCAAACAAGGTACTTGAGATGATCAAATATATGTCAACCGTAAAATAACCGGTTGGGATATAGAACCAAATTAAAGAAAAATCGGACGGCCGCGCTTCCTATGGAGCGGGCCGTTCTTTCTTATGGGGTTGGCCGCTCTCTTTTTTGATATTACATTGCGATTTCTTTACTACATTTGCAGATTATGGGTATCAGACGAAAAATATCTTTGGGATTTGTAATCATAGCTGCCATACTGCTCTTCTCAGGAGTTGTCTCACTCTATGAATTTGTAAGTATGCGGCGCTCCATAGCCAGCACTATATCGGACAATATCTCCAGTATAAATACAACATTTGTAATGCAGGACTTTACAGATGAGTATAACCATCTCTATCTTACACAACTTGGAAACGATTCTGTAACAGCCCTTCCGGACCTTACGGGCGACAGTCGTTTTATAGATTATATGTCTAATGTAAGGGAGAAATATACCACCCTGGAGGAGAAGAATATGGCCGATTCCGTAATGTATGCCTATACCGCTTATGTACATACAGCAAAGGAGGCAAAGCACCTTTGGCAGAGCGGATATGTGGAGAGACGCAACTGGTATTTTAACAGACTCTATCCTGTCTATCAGAGATTAAGATACTATATCTTCTCCCTCTCACATATATCTCAAAGTGCCCTTGCAGAGAATACCCAAAGCCTGAGCGACACCTTCTACAGAGGCATTATGCCGGGGGTGGTCTCAATCTTTACGGGTCTGCTTCTGATAATTCTCTTCAACTATTATGTGAACTTCTACTTTATTGAGCCTATAATGAGAATCTTGGGCGGAATAAAGAAGTATCTCTCATACAAAAAGAGCTATACGGAGACAATAGAGAATGACGACGAGCTTGGAGAGTTGAACGATGCCGTGCGGGAGATAGTGGAGATAAATAAGATTCTTACTGCAAACAAGAGAGAGAGATGAATATCAGTGTGATTTCCAGAAATATTGGAGTGGCGTTGGTCTGCAATGCCCTCTTTATGTTCATCTGCACTGTTGTGGCCGCTCTCTATGATTTTGACTCTGCCTTCTCGCCACTGCTTCTGAGCGGAATAATTACAATAACGGTGGGGCTCTTCCCGCTCATATTTGTAAAGGCAAACAGAGAGATAGATATAAAGAACGGCTTTATAATAATTGTTCTCTCCTGGTTGCTCTGCTGTCTATTTGGCATGCTGCCCTATGTGCTTTGGGGCGGAGAGTTCAATCTGGTGAATGCCTGGTTTGAGAGTGTCTCCGGATATACCACAACCGGGGCAACCATACTAAACAACATAGAGGCGCTTCCGCACAGCCTGCTGCTCTGGCGCTCCTCCACCCATTTCCTTGGTGGTATAGGTATTGTAATCTTTATGCTCTATATCCTTCCCTCTGTGGGCATAAACAGGGCGCGAATAACCAAGATGGAGATCTCTGTACTCTCAAGAGAGAACTACCGGTTTAAGATAAAGGAGACAATAAAGAGAATAGCAACAGTCTATTTCGGCATCACCTTTTTAAGTATGGTAGGCTTTATGCTTGCAGGAATGAACCTCTTTGATGCTGTAAACCACGCCTTCTCTGTTGTCTCAACAGGAGGCTTCAGCACAAAGAATCTCTCCATAGGCGCCTATGACTCTGTGGCAGTGGAGATGGTTGCCAATATCTTTATGCTTGCCGCCAGTCTCCACTTTGGTCTTATCTATGCCTTGGTTGTCAAGGGCTCCTTCAATCTCTTCAAATCGCCGGTAATACGGTTCTATATTGCGGGGGTAACCATTGCAACAATCATAATTGCATTCAACCTGCTCCTCTCGCAGAATGCAGATTCTATCTGGAGCGCGCTCAGGCTCTCGCTTTTTCAGGTGGTCTCAATTGCCTCCACAACCGGTTTTGCCACAGCAGACACATCCGTATGGCCAAATCTCTCAATACTGATATTAATTTACCTCTCCATCCAGTGCGGCTGTTCCGGCTCAACATCGGGAGGAATAAAATCGGACAGGATACTTATCTTCTTCAAGAGCCTGCCTGTGCAGCTAAAAAAGGTGCTGCACCCCAAAGCAGTGCTGCACGTGCGGTTGGGAGATTCTCTCATATCCCACACAATGGTGGCGGATATAACTATGTATATGCTCATTTATATGCTCATACTCTTTGTATGTGCGCTGCTGCTTTGCATAATGGGCGTAGATTTTATGGACTCATTCACCTCCTCCATAGCCTCAATAGGCAATGTGGGCCCGGGTTTTGGCAATGTGGGTTCATACGGAAATTTCTCCAGCATACCTGCAATGGGAAGGGTGGTGGTCTCTGTAGAGATGCTCCTGGGCCGTCTGGAGATATACTCTCTTATTATTGTTCTTCTTATCAGCAAATGGAAATAGCCCTATGCTTGTAGCTGAACACCTTCGGAAACTTATGGAGAGGGAGTTGGGCTTTGAGCCTACCCGCTGTCAGAAGGGGCTCTTTGAAGAGCTCTCCGCCTTTGTTATGGCAGATTCTCCCGATGATTGGCTGCTGGTAATAAGCGGATATGCCGGCACTGGCAAGACTACGGCAATTGGAGCATTTATAAAGGCGCTTAAGACGCTAAGGCAGAAATTTGTGCTTATGGCGCCTACAGGCAGGTCTGCAAAGGTGCTTGCGGGCTATACCGGAGAGAGCGCAAAGACCATACACAAGCAGATTTACAGGCAGAAGAGCCTTAAGGATGGGATTGGGCAGTTTCAGATAGATTTCAACAAAGCCAAGGAGACATTCTACATTGTGGATGAGGCCTCCCTCATAACATCGGGAGCAGGAGCGCAGAGCGCCCTCTTTGGCTCGGGCAATCTGCTGGACGACCTTATTGCCTATGTAAGGCAGGATGTGAGCAACAAACTCATAATAATGGGAGACCCTGCGCAGCTCCCGCCTGTGGGTATGGAGATGAGCCCCGCGCTGGACCTCAACTGCCTCTCCAGCTACACCAAGCCAAGAGTGGCAATGCTGCGGAGCGTGGTGCGTCAGGAGCAGCAGAGCGGCATCCTCTACAATGCCACAAAGCTGCGTATGCAGATAGAGCAGGGAGATAGCTCTCTGCCGGGTTTGAGAGAGGAGGGCTTTGCGGATTTCAAAAGGATATCGGGAGGAGAACTAATAGAGGCAATCTCCGATGCAATAGGCAAATATGGCCTGGATGAGACTGTGGTGCTCTGCCGCTCCAACAGCAGGGCCAACAGGTACAACAAGGGGATAAGGGAGACTATCCTCTACAAAGAGGAGAGGCTTGCAAAGGGCGACAAGCTTATGATTGTAAAGAACTGCTACCAGTTTCTTGAGAATATTCCCGATATGGATTTTATAGCCAACGGAGATGTGGCGGAACTTATGCGCATCTCCAACCACGAGGAGCGCTACGGACTCCATTTTGCCACGGCAACCCTCTCTTTCCCGGATTACAACAATGTAGAGATTAAGGCAAAGATAGTGCTTGATACATTGGATTCCACCACTCCTGCCCTAAGTCCGGAGCAGCAGAAGAGGCTCTATGAAGAGGTTTACGAGGATTATTCGGAGATTAAATCCAAGCGCAAGCGGATAAATGCGGTTAGGGAGGATCTCTACTTTAATGCGCTGCAGATAAAGTATGCGGCGGCAATAACCTGCCACAAATCGCAGGGCGGCCAGTGGAGATGTGTCTTTGTGGATAATGCGCTTTGGAACGAAGAGATCTCCATAGATGACAAGAAATGGCTCTACACTGCAATTACACGTGGTGTGGATATGGTCTATCTTGTTAACTTTGCAGATAGATTGTTTGACAAATAAAGAGTTGAATTATGAAGAGATTAAGAGATAATAGAGTTGTGGCGGCGGCAGCGGTGCTGTTCTTGTCGCTCTCCCTCTGTACAATGGCGGTTGCTCAGAATGGCCGCCTGGCCTCTGAGGGATTTAGGGAGAGCCAGCCCAAGAGGGCTCTGCAGAAGCAGGAGATACTTGGACACCTCCCCAAGGGTATCATAAATCAGGGCATTATTCCAGGGGATTGGCTGGATAATGAGAGCTTCACTTATTTTACAAGAGAGGGCGGAGTGGTAAAGAGGATGCTTTATGATATAACCACCCATTCTGCAAAGGAGGCCTCTGCCGCATCTGCTGTGGAGGCAACTGCAGGAAAAACTGCTGGAACGGCTGCCGGAACTGCTGCAGGAGCGGCTGTGGGAGCAACGGCGGAGTGCAGCAGGATATTGGAGGCCGAAGAAGCAGGAGTTATCAGAAATCCGCTTCTCTCACCGGACGGAAAGGCTTATGCCTATACCAAAGCGGACAACAACCTCTATCTCTACAACATTGCGTCAGATAAGGAGATTCAGCTTACCAACGACGGCACAGAGGTTATTAAGAATGGATGGGCCTCTTGGGTCTATTATGAGGAGATTCTTGGCAGACCCTCAAAATACAGAGCATTCTGGTGGTCGCCGGAGAGCAACAGGATAGCTTACTACAAGTTTGACGACAGCAAGGTGGCAATGTTCCCAATCTATAATTCGGAGGGGCAATATGGCTCAATTACCAGAACGCACTACCCTAAGGCCGGAGATACCAATCCTACGGCAAAGGTGGGATTCATAGAGGTGGATGGCTCATCCCGTCCGCTGCGAGAGGTATGGGCAGATTTTGAGGTGGATAGCAACCAGTATTTTGGAATTCCCTTCTGGAATGCCAAGGGCGACAGATTCATAGTTCCCTGGATGCCGCGTAGCCAGGATACTCTCATTCTCTATGCGGTAAATCCGCTGGACGGTTCAAAGGAGCAGATTTATACAGAGCATCAGAAGAGTTGGATAGATTGGCCGGAGCAGATGATCTTTACAGATGAAGGCTTCTATATGATAAGGGATTTTGAGATGTGGGAGCAGATTTACTTCCAATCCTTCGACGGCAAGAGGCTGGAGAGAATAACTTCTGGAAAGAATTGGGGCATAGAAATGTTGGAACTGGATAGCAAGGGGGGCAAACTCTACTTTACAGCCCGCCGTACAGCAACCACAAGAAGAGACCTCTACAGCGTGGAGCTGAAGAGCAAGGAGATAAAGCGCCTTACCATTGGAGACTACGACTATACCAATATTAAGATTGCTCCGGACTTCAAGCATTTTGTGGCAGACTTCTCAAACTCCACAACCCCAACCAGAACGGGACTCTTTACCATAGGAAAGAGAGGAACTACCGTATATGTGATTAATGATACCAAAGGGGAGGAGTTTGACAACTACAAGATAGCTCTCCCGCAGATGCTCTCCCTTAATGTGGATGGTTATACAATACCAGCAAAGATTACCCTCCCGGTAGATCTGGATACCACAAAGAGTTATCCTGTGATAGTCTTCATCTACGGCGGCCCCAATGCAGGTACGGTAATGGATACCTGGACAGGCGTTAATGAGACAACCCAGTGGTGGGCCAATGAGGGGGTGATAAGAGTGGAGATGGATCACAGGGCCTCCGGACATTGCGGCAAGGAGGGTGTGAACTTTATGTACAGAAACTTTGTGACAATAGAGCTTAAGGACTACATTGCCTGGATGAAGGAGCTCTACAAACGTCCGTATATTAACAGAGAGAAGGTGGGCATTACCGGCTTCTCTTACGGAGGTACGGTAACCGGCGCTGCGGTTATAAGATATGGAGAGTATTTCCCTTATGGAATTGCAGGCGGCGGAGTTTATGACTATGCCCTCTACGATACCCACTACACAGAGCGCTATATGGATACTCCTCAGGATAATCCGGAGGGCTATGCCAATACGCGCCTTATGAACTTTGTGGAGAAGTATAAGGGAGATTCTACCAATTTCCTCAGAATCACGCACGGCACCAGCGACGACAATGTGCATCTGCAGAATACTCTGCAGCTTGTGGATGCGTTGGAGCAGAGCAACAAGCAGTTTGAGATGACACTCTACCCAGGGCAGTTCCACGGCTACAGAGGGCTCAAATACTGGCACTCCCGCAATGCTGACTATATCTTCTGGTACAGGCATCTTTTGGGCAGGGAGGCTCCGGAGATTCTGCTCAAAAAGAGAGTTGTAAGATAGTGGGGCTATTCTTTGCAGAGGGGCTCTCCTTGGCTGAGGGCTATACTTTGCAGATTATTATGCTCCTGCAACCATTGTTGAGGGTGGTGAAGAAGAGGGTAACCTCTCCGCCATCCTCAATTTTTGCGCGCTTGCGCACCTCCTCTGTGCTTATCGGGAAATTTCTGGCTATCACATTTGCCTTTGGAAACTCTTTGCGGAGATGCTTCAAGGCCTCTTTGGAGAAGGCCCTTACGGAGAGTATCGGGAAGAGCCTGCCAAAGGGTGCCGCACTCTGCTCATCTGTAAAATAGAGATGTGTGCTTGGCGCAAGTTTGGTAAGATTGAGCCTCTGCGCCACTGTTTTGAATGCTCCCGATTTAAGTATGGCTCTGTTGGGCTCAAAGAGGTAGGCTGCGCTCTCCTCTCCGGTGGCAAGGCGGCAGAGGGCGCTCTTCTCCTCTGCAAGAGTGAAGGTGAACTCTGTGCGGCTGCCCTCCCTGGCCCTTATATTTACTGCGTGCAGGGTGCATTGCGGCGCAGGCTCCCTCTCCAGCAGGAAGAGAAGCTCTTTGCACTCATTCTCCAGAGCCACAATATGCACCTGCGTGCACTCCGGCATAAGCTCCAGATTAAGCCTAATATCTGCCATAGGGGAGACCTTAACCAGCAGATAGGGAGCAATTTGCAGCAGCTGTGCCTTAAGCGAGAGAATATCCGGCTCATAATCTTTAAGCAAGATAAGTTTTCCTCCGCTTCCCGATGCGCGCCTGGCAGGGTCTGCATAGATAAGCAGTGGAGCTGCCTCCTGCAACTGCGGCAGCATCTCCCTGCAATCTCCCATAAGCACCTCGATACTCTTTGCGCCAAGAAGCGCAAAATTCTCCCGCGCGGCACTGCAGAGTTGGGGATTGCGCTCTATGTAGAGATGTCTCTGCCCAAGCGCGCCGGCAATGAATAGGGAGTCTATTCCCATTCCGCCCGTAATATCTGCTGTGCTCCTCTTCTCCTGCGCACTCTCCAGAATTCCCTTTACAATGGAACTCTTGTAGAGCGCTGTCTCCTGAGAGCTGCACTGCTCTACAGAGAGCGAGATGGGGTACTCTATTGCAGGATGGTTATACAAGAGAGGTACCTTATCCCTCAGCTTCCGCCTTGCAAGAATAGCCGCAACGCACTCTTTTACTCTTATGCCCGGCTCTTTGGCGCCTCCAAGAAGCAGTTTTGAGCAATCTGCGTTGGCATTCTCCAGGATATACTCTATCTCTCTCTTGTTGAACATAACTTTGTGGAGGTGAGTTTGCCAAATCTTATCTGGCTTAGAATTGCAACGGTAAGGAGTCCCAACGCAAGCCCTATCCATATTCCGTTGGCCCCTGCGTCAAGCATAAAGGTTATAGCATAAGCAGAGGGCAGACCAATTATATAGTAGGCCGCAAAGGAGTAGAGGAATGGAATCTTTACATCCTTAAGCCCCCTAAGCGCGGCAAATCCCGCCATCTGTGTTGCGTCGAATATCTGAAATAGAGCCGCAATTATAAGCATTCCGCTTGCAAACCCCGCAACCGCAGGGTCATCTGTAAAGATGTAGGGTATCTGCTTGCGGAAGAGTGTATAGAGAATGCCTGCAATTCCCATAAAGATTATTGCAAGGTGTGTGGCGGCAAAGCCAGATTTGCGCGCTGCTGCAATGTTGCCTTGCCCAAAGCTGTGCGATACATTTATGGTGGCGGCCACGCCAAGTCCCTCTGCAATCAGAAATGAGAGGGTGCACATTATGTTGGTAATCTGATAGCCCGCAATTGCCTCCTTGCTTATCCATCCTGCCATTATTGCGCAGAGCGAGAAGGATGTAACCTCAAAGAGCCCCTGAAGGCCTATCGGGAGTGAGGTTGAAATAAGTTGCCTGAAGGCGCTCCACTCCAGTTTACCCCTCTCCTTAATCTTTGTAAATGCTGTATATACAGGCAGTTTTCCAATAATGTAGGAAAATATTGCAAGGCAGAGAATCCTGCTTATAAGGGTTGCTGTTGCGGCTCCTGCTACACCCATCTGCGGGAGTCCCCACTTGCCGTAGATGAGCAGCCAGTTGAGGAAGATATTTACAAGGTTGGTCAACAGGGTTATGTACATTGCATATTTGGTTATGCCTATTCCCTCTGAGAAGTTCTTTATTGTAAAGAAGAAGATGGCGGGTATAATGCTTGCCAGCGATATCCAGTAGTACTCCCTTGCATATACAAGTATGGAGGGGTCCTGCCCCATATGATCCATAAAGGGCACCACAAGTACCATAAGGAGAATGGTCAGTCCGCCTACTGCCATATTGAGATAGTGCGAATGTTTAAACCATTTCAGCACCTCCCTGGTGTTGCCCTTCCCGAATGATTGCCCTATAAAGGGGGTGGCGCCGTGCGAGAAGCAGATGAAGAAGACAAAGCCTATCAGCATTATATTGCCTGCAAATGAGACGCCTGCAAGCTCTTCTGTGCCAAGATGACCAACCATAATGTTGTCTGCAAACTGCACAACCATCTGGCCTGCTTGGGCTATCATTACCGGTACGGCAAGTCGTATTGTCTTTTTATAATGTTCTAGTAGCATCTCTCTTTTAAAATAACGCGAAAATAGTTAAATTTGTGCGATATGGCAAGTTTTCTACAGGTAGAGAATATTAGCAAATCGTATGGCCCCAAGGTGCTCTTCGAGAATATCTCCTTTAATATAAATGAGGGGGATAAGATTGCCCTTATTGCGCCTAACGGAACTGGCAAGAGCTCTCTGCTCTCCATATTGGCAGGGGAGGAGAGTTCCGACTCGGGAGGCAGTATAAAATTTATGAAGGATATCTCCATTGCCTTCCTCAAGCAGAACTATGATTTTAATCCTGAGAATACCATATATCATCAGCTCTTTTGGCAGCAGCAGGGACTCTATGAGGCAGTTGAGGAGTATCACAGCGCATTGGCTCAGAGTGCTGCAGGCACATCCCAAAGGTTGGAAAAGGCTCTTGCAGAGATGGATAGGCTGGATGCTTGGAATTTTGAGCAGAGCGCCAAGAGGGTGCTCACACAGCTTAAGCTTAATAATCTTAATCAGAAGATGTGCCAGCTTAGCGGCGGAGAGGTAAAGAAGGTTGCAATTGCATCTATGCTTCTCTCTAATCCCGATTTCCTTATTATGGATGAGCCTACCAACCACCTGGATATGGAGGTGATAGAGTTCCTGGAGGATTATCTGAAGAAGTCCAAGTGCACCCTCTTTATGGTTACTCACGACCGTTACTTCTTGGACCGTGTCTGCAATACCATATTTGAATTGGACAACGGCTCTCTCTACTCGTACAAGGGCAACTACTCCTACTATCTTGAGAAGAGGGAGGAGAGGATCTCCAACTACAATGCCGCAACGGAGCGTGCCCGCAACCTTATGAGAAGGGAACTGGAGTGGATAAGGTCCACCCCTTGCGCAAGGTCCGGCAAGGCAAAATACAGGATAGATGCCTTCAGAGACCTTAAGGAGAGGGCAGAGAGCAGGATTGAGGAGAAGCGGAATATGGACTTCTCTGTTGGGACTGCCCGTATGGGCACAAAGATTATAGAGTGCCGCCATCTGCACTACGAGTGGGAGGGGCAGACTATGCTGGAGGATTTCTCCTATAATATGGCAAGAGGTGAGAAGATAGGTATTGTTGGCGCCAATGGAGTGGGAAAGAGTACCTTCCTTAATCTTGTTACAGGAGCCCTTAAGGCAGATTCGGGCACTCTGGAGATAGGGGAGACGGTAAGATTCGGCTACTACAGGCAGCAGGGGATAGAGTTCTCTGAGGAGGAGACGCTGCTTGACGTTGTGAATGAGATAGCAGATTCTGTGGCGCTTGCAGATGGAACGCGAATCTCCACCACCTCTTTTCTCAACAGATTTCTCTTCCCGCCCAATATGCACAATACCAAGGTGGCAAGGCTAAGCGGCGGTGAGCGCAGGAGGCTCTATCTGCTTACGGTGCTTATGAGGAATCCCAATTTCCTTATTCTGGATGAGCCTACAAACGACCTTGACATAATAACTCTTAATGTGCTGGAGGAGTATCTGCAGTCCTTTCCAGGCTGTGTGCTCATTGTTTCGCATGACCGTTATTTCCTTGACAAGATAGCAGACCATCTCTTTATCTTTACCGGTGGCGGAAAAGTGAAGGACTACGTAGGAAAATGCAGCGAGTACAGGGCCTATGTGGCAGCTATGGAGCAAGCCTCTGCAAGGCAGGAGGTAAAGTTGCAGCAGAGCGCAAAGCCTGCAGCGCAAAGGGAGCAGCAGGCGCAAAAAGAGCAGCCTGCAGCGCAGAGTTCCGCCTCTGCGGCGCCAAAGCGCAAGAGGCTCTCATATAAGGAGCAGAGAGAACTGGAGGAGGTTACCAATGCAATTGCGGAGCTGGAGAGCGAGAAGGCGGAACTGGAGAGGGGGCTCTCTTCCGGAACGCTGCAGGGAGATGAACTCCGCAGGGCATCTGAAAGAATAGGTGAGGTTATCTCCCTTTTGGACGAAAAGGAGATGCGATGGCTTGAACTGAATGACTGATTATCAAATATTTAAAAATTTAATTGTTATGGAGGCATATCTACAGGCGGCTCAGAATTGGTTGAGTCCTGAATTTGATGAGGCTACTCGTGCAGAGGTTAAGAGATTGATGGAGAACGATCCGAAGGAGCTTGAAGAGAGTTTCTACAGAAATCTGGAGTTTGGTACAGGAGGATTGCGCGGCATTATGGGTGTTGGTACAAACCGTATGAACAAGTATGTTGTTGCTATGGCAACCCAGGGATTGGCCAACTATATGAAGATGAACTTTAAGGAGTTGAAACAGATATCTGTTGCCATCTCTTACGATTGCAGAAACAATAGCCAGCTCTTTGCCAAGATTACCGCGGAGGTCTTTGCCGCAAATGGTTTTAAGGTATATCTGGTAGATGCTCTCAGACCTACGCCGGAGTTGAGTTTTGCAATCCGTCACTACAAATGCCAGGGAGGTGTGATGGTAACTGCATCGCATAATCCTAAGGAGTATAACGGTTATAAGGCATATTGGGAGGATGGCGCACAGATTACCGCTCCTCACGATGTAAATATAATAAATGAGGTGCTTAAGATAACCTCCCTCTCTCAGGTTAAGTTCCACGGCAACGAGGAGAATATAGAGCTTGTGGGCAAAGAGTTGGATGAGGCCTATCTCTCCTCTCTTGAGACACTGCACCTTACTCCGGAGGCTGTTGCTGCGCACAATGATATAAAGATTGTCTATACTCCGCTGCACGGAACAGGCGTTAAGCTGGTGCCTATGGCGCTGGAGAGAATGGGCTTTAAGAATATCTACGGTGTGGAGGCTCAGAATGTTAATGACGGAGACTTCCCAACCGTGAAATCTCCTAACCCGGAGGAGAGCTCTGCACTGGAGATGGCTGTTGCCCGCGCAAATGAGGTGGGTGCAGATGTGGTTATGGCAACAGACCCGGATGCGGACAGGGTAGGCATTGCGCTGCGCAACAACAATGGCGAGATTGTGCTGCTTAACGGCAACCAGACCGCTACTATTCTCTCCTACTATCTCCTGCAGCGCTGGAAAGAGCTTGGAAAGCTCTCCGATAAGACCTATATGGTAAAGACCATTGTTACCACAGAACTGCTTGCTGCAATGGCAAAAGATTATGGCGTGAAGATGTATAATGTGCTTACCGGCTTTAAATATATTGCTCAGGTTGTAAGAGAGAATGAGGGCAAGGCTACCTTTATTGGCGGCGGCGAGGAGAGTTATGGATTTAACGCCGGCGAATTTGTTAGAGACAAGGATGCGGTTATTGCCTGCTCCCTCTTTGCAGAGTGCACAGCTTGGTGTGCAACTATGGGCATAACCCCATATCAGTTGCTGCAGCGCATCTATGAGAAGTACGGTATGTATAAGGAGGCTCTCCTCTCTCTCACCAAAAAGGGCAAAGAGGGCGTAGAGGCTATACAGAAGATGATGAAGGAGTACAGGGAGAACCCTCCTGCAACCCTTGCAGGCTCTCCTGTTGTAAAGTGTGTGGACTATCTGCGCACAGAGGAGACAGGAATGCCAAAATCCAATGTGCTGCAGTTCTTTGCAGAGAATGGCGCGGTTGTCTCCATAAGGCCATCGGGAACAGAGCCTAAGATAAAGTTCTACTTTGGCGCGCACGGCGCAGATTGCGACGCTGTTATTGCAAAACTTAAGGAGCAGTTCTCTGAGAAGTAGTGCTATGCCTTTACGTTTTTTGCTTTTTGTTGTTCTTCTGCTCTCAACCCTCTCCACTATGAAGGCAAATGCCGCACAGCCAAATGAAATTGCTGCTCAGCCAAATGAAATAGCTGCCAAGGTGGACTCCATAATGCGGCGTATGAGCCTGCAGGAGAGGGTGGCGCAGCTCTTTGTGGTGCACTTTGTCTCCAAGCACCCAAGGAGGGTTAAGGAACTGCAAAACCGGCTCATTAAGAGAGGGTTGGGCGGAGTTATACTTATGGACGACCAGCTTGTGCCAAGTCTGGAGCGCATCAATGCTATGAATGCTCTTGCAAAGATTCCTCTGCTGGTAACATTGGATGGCGAGTGGGGCGCGCAGATGCGCTACTGGACAGAGATACCTGCCTTCCCAAAGCAGATGCAGCTTGGCTCCATAAAGGATCGCAAAATGATTTACCGTGCAGGCTATGCCATTGGCAAGGAGTGCAAAGATTTGGGCTTTCAGGTAAATTATGCTCCCGATGTAGATGTAAACAATAATCCCGACAATCCTGTAATCCACTACCGCTCCTTTGGCGAGGATCCGCAGAAGGTGGCGCTCTATGGTGCTCTCTTTATGCAGGGTATGCAGGATGCGGGCACATCTGCCTGCGCAAAGCACTTCCCCGGACACGGCGACACCGATGTAGATTCACACAAGAGCCTACCCGTACTCCCCTTTGATATAAAGAGACTTGAAGAGGTGGAACTCTTCCCTTTCAAATATCTTATAGAGAAGGGAGTGGACCTTGTTATGCTTGGGCATCTGCAGGTTAAGGCAATGGACTCTACAGGCACCATCTCATCTCTCTCCTATCCTATAATTACAGATTGGCTTAAGAATAAGCTTGGATTTGGGGGGGTTATATGCACAGATGCTCTAGAGATGAAGGGAGTGGCTGTGGAATCGGGACTGCCTCAAAGCAGAATCCCGCTGGAGGCATTTAAGGCAGGTGTGGATATTCTGCTTATGCCAAATGAGGTTGAGGCCTCAATAAAGCAGATTGTGCACGCGGTAAGGCGTGGAGAGATCTCCAAAGAGCGCCTTAATGAGAGTGTGCGCAAGATTCTTATGCTTAAGGCAAAGAGAGGACTCCTGGGGAGAGGCAAGGAGGAGTTGCGCATAGATACGGCAGGGATAAACAAGAGGGTAATAAAACCTGAGAATCTGTCACTTATTGATTCGCTTGCCAATCAATCCCTCATTATGGCGTGGAATAGCCGTAGAAACCAGCTTGGCAAGAGCACTATGATTAATCAGAGAGCGCTCCCGCTGAAGCACTGGAGATATGGTAAGGTGGCCTACCTTGGCTATGTTGGAGAGGGCAAAATTGTGCAGAAACTGGAGGGCTCCGTAAAGAGCAATGTGGAGAATTTCGAACATTTCTACAATACTCTCAAAGAGCTAAACAATGGCTCTCAATCCCCCTTCCAGCTGGATTCCATTCTCTTAAGGGGCACCATTACGGCAGAGATGCTCTCCTCTGCACTGGACTCCCTTCAGGGTTATGACTGCATTATTGTTGGAATCCACAACGCGCTTAATTCCCCTGCCAAGAACTTTGGCATAAACGATGAGCATATGCGGCTGCTTGCACGGCGCGCACGCACCCAGAATATCTCTGTGGTATGGTTCGGGACGCCCTATGTGCTCAATAAAGTGCCCTTCTATAAAGATTTTGCCTCATTCATAATTGCACACTCAAATGCAGATTTTAACAACAGGGCTGCGGCAAGGATAGTTTACGGAGAGGTTGAGCCTTGCGGTGTTATGCCGGTCTCTGCGGGTGACCAAAAGGCATACAAAGAGGATTATAATCTGTAAATTTGGCAGGTAAGTGGCTTGAAAAGAGTTTTTTAGATGTCAATTTGACCGTTTTTAAACTCTGGCTGAAGATTTGATAAACTCCTTTTGAACTGCACGATGAGGCGGTTCAAAAAGGAGTTTTTAATATGTATAACAATCAGAATCAAAATCAGAATCAGCAGAGTGCTCTAAGCACTTATGCAATCAACCTCAACGAGAGGGCGAAGGCGGGCAAACTGGACCCGGTTATTGGAAGGGACGAGGAGATTAGGCGTGTTCTGCAGATTCTTAGCAGAAGGACAAAGAACAATCCTATTCTTGTAGGAGAACCTGGAGTTGGAAAGACAGCCATAGCTGAGGGCTTGGCACAAAGGATAGTTAATGGAGATGTTGCGGAGAACCTTAAGAACAAGGTGCTCTACTCTCTGGATATGGGCGCTCTTATTGCGGGCGCCAAGTATCAGGGAGAATTTGAAGAGAGGCTTAAGTCTGTTGTTAAGGAGGTTATTGAGAGCCAGGGTGAGATAATTCTTTATATAGATGAGATTCATACTCTGGTGGGTGCCGGCAAGAGCTCCGGCGCAATGGATGCGGCAAATATTCTTAAACCTGCACTTGCAAGGGGAGAGCTTAGAACTGTAGGCGCCACAACTCTGGATGAGTACCAGAAATATTTTGAGCAGGATAAGGCACTGGAGCGCCGTTTCCAGATGGTTATGGTAGATGAGCCTTCGCCTGCAGAGAGCATCTCAATTCTGCGTGGACTTAAGGAGAAGTATGAGGGACACCACAAGGTAAAGATATTGGATGATGCCATAATTGCCGCGGTAGACCTCTCCAACAGGTATATTACAAATAGGTTTCTTCCCGATAAGGCCATAGACCTTATAGACGAGGCTGCCTCCAAACTCAGACTGGAGATGAACTCTGTGCCTGAGTCCATAGATGAGCTGAACAGAAGAATAAAGCAGTTGGAGATAGAGAAGGAGGCAATCAAGAGAGAGGGCAAATCTCCAAAACTGACCGAACTTACAGATGAGCTCAATGACCTTCTGGCAAAACAGAAGGAGTTGGACAAGCGCTGGAAGGAGGAGAAGCAGGTGCTTACCAGTATGCAGAGCAAGCGCCAGCAGATAGAGGATTTGAAGAATACCGCTGCAGCGGCAGAGAGAGCCGGAGATTATGGCAAGGTTGCAGAGATAAGATATGGCAAGATTGCGCAGTTGCAGAAGGAGATAGATGAACTTGCAGCCAAACGCAACAGCAACCCGGATGGGCAGCTTATAAATGAGGAGGTCTCTCCCGATGATATTGCGGAGGTTGTCTCCAAATGGACAGGCATACCTGTAAAGAGAATGCTGCAGAGCGAGCGCGATAAACTGCTGCATCTGGAGGAGAACCTGCACAAGAGAGTTGTAGGACAGGAAGAGGCCATAAAGGCTGTATCAGATGCGGTGAGAAGGTCTCGTGCAGGTCTGCAGAATGAGAAGAGGCCTATAGGTTCGTTCCTCTTTCTTGGTACCACCGGTGTGGGTAAGACAGAGCTTGCCAAGGCGCTTGCAGAGTTTCTCTTTAACGATGAGAATATGATGACAAGGATAGATATGAGCGAGTATCAGGAGAGCTTTGCTGTTACCCGACTTATAGGTGCGCCTCCGGGATATGTGGGATACGACGAGGGTGGCCAGCTTACAGAGGCTGTAAGGCGTAAACCCTACTCTGTGGTCCTCTTTGATGAGATAGAGAAGGCGCATCCGGATGTATTCAATATCCTGCTTCAGGTCTTGGACGACGGAAGGCTTACAGACGGCAAGGGCCGTACGGTAAACTTTAAGAATACTATCCTTATTATGACAAGTAATGTGGGAAGTGAGATTATTCAGGAGGAGATAAACAAGAGCGCCGCTTCCGACGGTCTCTCAAGGGAGAGATTGGAAAAGTGCAAGAGTATGGTGATGAACCTGCTTAAACAGAGGGTAAGACCGGAGTTCCTTAACAGGATAGACGAGGTGATAATGTTCCAGCCTCTTACCAAGGCAGATGTTAAAGGCATTCTTAATCTGCAGATTAACACAATTAAGGAGATGCTGGAAGAGAAGGGCGTAAGCCTGGAGTTTACAGAGAGGGCTTTGGACTATCTTGCCGGCAAGGGCTACGACATTGCCTACGGAGCGCGTCCTATAAAGAGGCTCCTTCAGAAGGAACTTGTAAATGAACTTGCCAAGGAGATGATAGAGGGAGATATCTCCAAAGAGAGTAAAGTGGTTATAGATGCAAGAGAGGGCCGTTTGGTTATTGAGCCATAACGGCTCTCTCTTTTTTAAGAGTAAGATTCAGAATTACTGCTATAATGAAGACCACAGCCACGCAGTTCTCTGCAAAGACGGTCTTTACAAGCTCTGGGAAGATGTTGAATAGCCCGCTTGCCTGTGTAAAACCTATTCCTATGCTAAGCGAGAGCGAGGATATAATCAGATTCCTCTGGCTGAATCCGCATTTTGCTGTCATCCCGAATCCTGCAAAGAGAATGGAGCCGAACATCATTATGGTGCAACCTCCAAGAACCGCCTGAGGTATGGAGGTAAGGAGTATCCCGAACGCAGGAAAGAGACCTGCAAGAATCATTATTGCCGCACCTGTTGCTATGGCAAATCTGTTTACTACGCCGCTCATAGAGGCAAGTCCAACATTCTGGCTGAAGCTGGTAATAGGCGTGCAGCCGAAGAGGCCGGCTATGGAACTTACAAAACCGTCGCAGGCAATGGATCCTGAGAGCTCTTTGCCGGTAATCTCCCTATGCAGGGCGGATGAGGCCAGCGCGGAGGTATCTCCAATGGTCTCAGTTGCAGAGACAAGGAAGACTACCACAATGGAGAGTATTGCGCCAAGGCTGAATACAGGCTTGAAAGGCATTATGTTCGGGAGTGAGATTATGCTTGCCTCCCCAATGGCAGAGAGGTTTACCATTCCCATACAGCAGGCCAGGATGTAGCCTGCAATAAGTCCTATTAGAACAGAGAGGGATCGCATATAGCCCTTTGCATAGGCTTGGAAACCAAGGCATACCAGCAATGTAAAGGAGCCAACAATCCAGTTCTTGGCAGACCCGAAGTCCGGAGAGCCCAAGCCTCCTGCAAAGGAGTTGGCTCCCACAGAGAGCAGCGAGAAGCCTATGGCTGTTACCACGGTTGCCGCTACAATGGGCGATATTATCTTTATCCAGTATTTTGCAAAGAGTCCAAGCAGGCCCTCAACTATTCCTCCCACAATAACGGCGCCCATCAGCACTCCCATGCCCTGGCTCACTCCTATGGAGATGGCAAGGGAGAGGAAGGTGAAACTTATTCCCATAACTATCGGGAGTCTGGAGCCCACCCTCCAAATAGGGTAAAGCTGGATGAGCGTGCCTATGCCGGCAATTATCATTGCATTCTGCACAAGGCTGGAGGAGAGGCCGCTCTCCACTCCCACTACATTGGCAAGGATTATTATTGGTGTTACGTTGGCCACAAACATTGCCAAAACGTGTTGCAGACCAAAAGGTATGGCTTTGGAGAGAGCTACTCTTCCCTCCAATGTGTAGATGTTGCCGCTCTTTTTCATTTTCTTTATGGATTTTTGGGTTATGTGTGCGAATTTATGGCGTCCTGTTTGCGCATTTCAGCAGTTCTGTTTGCGCTTTTCAGTAGTTCTGTTTGCGCATTTCAGCAGTTCTGTTTGCGAAATTGAATGGTATGTGTGGCTGCATCCATAGAGTCTACAATGGCAAGCGACTCCAGTCTGTAACCCTTCTTGCGGATAATCTCTCCGCCCTCCTGGATGCCCTTCTCTATGGCTATTCCTATTCCCACCACTGTGGCTCCCGCCTGCTCCACAATATTTGTAAGTGCCAGCATAGCGGAACCCAAGGCCATGAAATCATCTACAATTAGCACCTTATCCTCCTTGGAGAGGTACCTCTTTGAGACAAAGACATTGTTTGTGGTCTTGTGGGTGAAGGAGAAGGCTTCTGCGCAGTATTTGTCATTATCCACATTAACGCTATGGCTCTTTTTTGCAAATACAAGCGGCACATTCAGATAGAGCGCCAGAATACTGGCAATTGCAATTCCGCTTGCCTCAATGGTAAGAATCTTTGTAATCTCCTCACCTTTGAAGCGTCTGCAGAACTCCTCCGCAATCTGCTTCATTATCTCTATATCTATTTGGTGGTTGAGGAAATTATCCACTTTAAGGATATTGCCCTCTTTGATTATACCGTCTTTCAGGATTTTTTCTTCAAGAAAATTCATAGGGTTTTTACTTTCTACAAAGTTATTTATTTTTATTACATTTGTAGCAAACAATACAAAACTATGAATAAGATATCAATTTTTGTGCTCCTTCTTGTCTTGTTTACAGCAGGAGGAGTCTCTGCCCAGCCTGCTGCAGATGGCGGCAAGAGTGCAGATAAGAGTGCCGCAAAGGTCGCAGACAATAGTGCTGCAAAGGTCACAGACAATAGTGGTTACCAGTTCACAACAGTAATGGAACTCCCCGTTACCCCAACCAGAAACCAGAACAGGTCCAGCACCTGCTGGTCATTCTCCACATTAGCCTTTCTGGAGAGCGAAGCCATAAAGAAGGGTGCCCCTGCAGATATCTATTTTGCGCCAATGTTCCCTGTCTTTACCAACTATATGGAGAAGGCAGAGAGATTTGTGAGAATGGATGGAGCCCTTAACTTTGCCGGTGGCGGCTCTACAGACGATGTGCTCTGTACCCTTGCCGGATACGGACTTGTTCCGGAGAGCGCTATGCCGGGTCTAAACTATGGAGAGTCCAATCACGTGCACGGAGAGTTGGATGCAGTTACCAAGGCATTTGTAGAGGCAGTGGCAAAGAACCCGAACAAGAAACTCTCCACTGCTTGGAAGAGTGCCTTCAAGGGTATTCTTGAGGCCTACTTGGGCAAGGTGCCTGAGAAATTTGAAGTTAATGGCAAAGAGTACACTCCAAAGGAGTATGCAGCCTCTTTAGGTCTTAAAGCAGAGGACTACATTGGCATAACATCCTACACACACCACCCTTTCTACACCACATTTGTGCTTGAGGTGCCGGACAACTGGCGCTCTTACCAGCTCTATAATGTACCTATGGAGGAGTTGGTGGAGATAATCGACTATGCTCTGGAGAAGGGCTACACTGTTGCCTGGGCTGCAGATGTAAGCGAGAAGGGCTTTACCAGAGACGGTCTTGCCATTGTTCCCGATGTGGAGGCCAATGAGAAGAGCGAAGGCTCGGACCAGGCCCGTTGGGTAGGCGTAGACCCTAAGGAGAAAGAGCAGATTCTGCATAATTTGAAATCACCTGGCAAAGAGAAGGTTATCACACAAGAGATGCGTCAGGTTGCTTACGACAACAAGGAGACCACAGACGACCACGGAATGCAGATTTTCGGTATAGCTAAAGACCAGAACGGAACCAAATACTATATTGTAAAGAATTCCTGGGGCGAGAGGGGAAAATATAAAGGCAGATGGTATGCCTCCCTACCTTATGTACAGTACAAGACAATGGATATCCTTGTAAACAAGGCAGCCGTACCGGCACATATCTTAAAGAAATTAGGAGTCAAATAGAGAACTGAATTACTTAGGAAATATCAAATAGAGAACTCAAAATATTCACGCTATGAAAAGAATACTAATAATTGCACTTTTACTCCTTTCATTTGGAGTTTATGCCTCTGCGCAATACAAATATGAGTTTACTACCGTAAAGCAGAATCCTGCAACCTCTGTAAAGGACCAGGGCAAGACCGGTACCTGCTGGTGTTTTGCAACCAACTCATTTATAGAGAGTGAGCTTATCAGAATGGGCAAGGGAGAGTTTGACCTCTCTGAGATGTGGATTGTGAGAAACAACTATGTGAAGAGAATCTTTGACAACTACCTGCGTCAGGGTAAGGGTAACCTCGGCCCAGGCAGTGTGGGACACCATTATATAGATTTGATGGAGGAGTGCGGTCTTATGACAGACCAGGCATACAGCGGACTTCTCAACGGAGCAAAGGAACACAACCACGGTAATCTTCAGGAGTGGATAAGCACAGCCAGTGAGTTGGCTGTAAAGAACAGGATAGTTCCTCAACCGGAGATTGTAAACGGCATTCTGGACGCACATCTTGGCAAGGTTCCGGAGACCTTTACAGTTAACGGCAAGGAGTACACCCCTATGAGTTTCTACCAGAGCCTTGGCCTTAAGGCATCCGATTATGTGGAGATAACAAGCTTTACACATCATCCTTTCTACAAAGAGGTTCTTTTAGAGATACCGGACAACTGGGACTACAAGAGACTCTACAACGTGCCTCTGGATGAGATGATGCAGATTATAGATTATGCAGTTATGAATGGTTATACCCTCTGCTGGGATAATGACCTAAGCGACCAGGGTTATGCATTCAACCACTCCATTGCACTCTTTACAGACGAGAACGTAAAGGCTATGAAGGAGATAGACCACAGAATAGCCGAACTCCCTATAGATGCAAAGAGACGTCAGGAGATGTTTGAGGACTACTCTACAGTAGATGACCACTTGGAGCACCTTGTAGGTATTGCCAAAGACCAGGAGGGCGTAAAGTATTACATAGTAAAGAACTCCTGGGGAACAGATAGGAACGGAACAGGTTATCACTATATTTCAGAGAACTATATGAAGGCCAAGACCATCTCCATCTTGGTAAACAAAAATTCCATTCCAAAAGAGATACGCAAAAAATTAGGCCTCTAACCCCGCAGGCAGTCGGTTCGCAGGCAGTCGGCTCCGCAGGCAGTCGGCCCTGCAGACAGTTGGTTCGCAGGCGGTCGGTTCGTTGGCGGTTGGCCTCGCAGACAGTCGGTTCGTTGGCTACCAGCCCTGATGCTAGCCGCAGGGCTGTCCGCAGGTGGTTGGACCACAGTTGTGCGGTCCCCAGGTCTAGTCGCAGACATCTAGGCCCACAGTGAGCGGCCTTTAGAAATAGAAAAGCGCACAAAAGTCCCATTTTTGTGCGCTTTTTGCATTCGGAACCCCCATTTTTGTGCTCGGGAAGATAGGGAATTCGCATCGGGAAGCGAAAAGGGGAGGCGCTTGCCGTAAACGTGACCTTCCTGCAAATCACCGCGCACACTTCAAAAACGCAAATATCTCATAACCAAACAATTAACTTTTAGCAACGCGCTCGGTGAGCTCAAATCGAGGCCACCGCGCGGGCCAATGTGCCCCAGAGGTGCCTAGAACGGGGATTCGTGCGCGCGGTGATTTGCAGGAAAGCCGCATCCGGCCAGGCAACAGCCTTATCACCCATCGGATACTTGCGCCCCAGCCAGGCGACAGCCTCATTCGGCGGAGATACGGAGGTGGCGTAGGC
>SAMEA3663028__coassemble_236_pt1 | contig 24334 bp, 22 predicted proteins | sample SAMEA3663028__metabat2_low_PE_034 | metagenome-assembled genome bin SAMEA3663028 (sample SAMEA3663028) | pig gut metagenome | biome: pig gut; feature: pig-associated habitat; material: faeces | place: France | collected 2012
AAGACTGTTATATGAGAAAGTCAGTAATCGTGACTTCCCAGCTTCCGGTTGCCAAATGGTATGACTACATCAACGAACCGACAATCGCAGATGCAATCATGGACAGACTCACCGCAGGCGATACACACAGAATCGAGTTGAAAGGTGACTCGTTAAGACGTAAAAAACAAAAATAATACTAACTTTGCAGAACCTCATTGCAACCACTTTTGAGGTGGTACATTACATTGCGCTACAGGCGGTACATTACAAACCGCTACAAGAGGTACATTTATCCCGCTATAATCAGTAGAGTACATTTATAGTTTCATCGTAGGCTAAATTATCCCCATTGTAATCCAACTTGATTATGCGTTTGAGATTAAGGTCCCAATCAAAAACGGCTATGGTATTCTTTGTTGGATAAAGACGGACTATATTAACCATAACCTTCCTGTTTGCTACTGTGCGTAAAACTTTTGGAGGATTAGATTATGGCAGTGAGTTTCGCATTGGAATCACGCCCCAACAAAGCGGGCGAATTCCCCATCAGAGCATCAATAAGCATCCGTCAGGTAAGAGTCCAGAAGCAATATTCAATGCTCAAATGGTTTATCACCCGGGCTGTCCGCAAAGGCTACACCCAACAGGATTACACAATCCGATACAAACCTAAATTCAAGGTATTGCAAAAACCGGTCATATTCCTTACAAAGGAAGAACTTCTGAAGGTGTATAACTATGAAATACCGGCCATTCAGACTACAAAGCGATGCAACCTGACATCGACATCGCGGAGAAGACCAAGGCTGAAGCAATGACCGTTTTTGAAAAAAGTTTTATGGATTAGCCATTACGATTTAATTCTATAATTTTGCAACTGATTTTTAACAACAAGAAAATGAGCACACTGATAAACACTGATAAAGAGTATCTGAACTGGATTCAAAACATAGTATCCCGTTTCCGTCAAAGCCAGATCAAGGCGGCAGTCAAAGTCAATTCTGAACTGCTTGGCTTTTACTGGAATCTTGGTAAGGAAATCGCTGAAAAAGAAACCTTAAGCAAATGGGGCGAGAGTTTTTATGACACACTCAGCTCTGATTTATGCTCAAAGCTACCAGATGTAAAGTGTTTTTCATCCAAGAATTTGAGATATGTAAAGCATTTCTATACGCTTTATAGTCAGGCTATTATAAAATTCCCCCAACTTGAGGGAAAAATTGAAGATGCCATCTTCTCAATTCCTTGGGGACACCATAAAGTAATCATAGACAAGTTCCGCAAGAATCCTCTAAAGGCACTCTTTTTTGTCCAAAAGACTATAGAAAACAACTGGTCCAGAGCACTCCTGCTCAATTTTGTTGACACAGATCTTTACGAACGCAGTGGTAAAGCAATAACCAACTTCACCTCAACCCTTCCATCAACCCAAGGCGAACTCGCCCAGGAGTTAACAAAAGACCCATACAACTTCAACTTCCTTACCCTTGACAAAAACTACAATGAAAAAGATCTTAAAGAAGCCTTGGTAGCAAATGTCTCGAAATTTCTCATTGAACTTGGAACTGGTTTCGCTTTTATGGGGAGAGAATATAGAATTGTTGCGGGCGAAAAAGAACAATTCATAGATCTACTCTTTTATAATACCGTTGCGCACTGCTATGTAGTCATAGAAGTCAAGATTTCAGAATTTGAGGCAGCTCATCTTGGGCAGCTGAGTTCTTATGTGTCTTGCGTAAACCACTTGATCAAAAGAGATGGCGACAATCCAACAGTAGGTCTTCTCATATGCAAAAGCAAGGACAATATTTTTGCTCAATACTCTCTGGAAGGATACAACCAGCCACTAGGCATCTCTGGATTTGAGGGAGTAAACCTTCTTCCTGATGACTACAAAAAGACTCTTCCCTCAATTGAAGATATTGAGAATGAATTTAAGGACTGATCTGACAATATGACCACCCCAGACATCCTCCAAATGAGTTTGGACGCAAAAGCGCTGAAGTTCGTAAGCGAATTTCTCGAAAAAGAGCGCCTCGACAGAATCCGCATATCCGAACTCATATCATTATGCGGCCCACGCATCAAGAACCAGCGACAGAAATACAACAAGATGAAAGAACTCAACTGGGTCACTGGACACAATCTTGCCTGATTCAGAAGAAACAATAGATTAACGCAATAAAATAGGGATTGTCGGAGTTCGATTTTTATGACCTCTATAGGTCAACATTTGAAGTTTCATCGTAGGCTAAGTTAATCACATTGCAATCTAACTTGATTGTACGCTTGAGATTAAGGTCCCAATCAAAAAGAGCAATGGTATTCATTGTTGGATAATGACGCTCTTCATTGGGAATAGACCAATCAGTTGCTCCATCCCATATTGCCCATATCTCTTCATTAGTGGTATAAAGGTCTATAAAGCCATCTCGCTTGTGCTTGTACTTGATTGAAGTATGAGTTGTTGATGCACTTGTTGTGAACTCTGGCAGAAAGTACTCCTTATAGGCAAGTCTCTCAAGTCTAGGAAATGAGAATGCCTCTATTATACCACCATTAGCTCTTGTGGCTGTGACAAATCTACTGGAATCGGGAGAGAAATAAAGAAGATGCTGCATATAGGCCTCCCATCTCCACACAGGATCCTCTCTTGGCCATGTCCAATTCTCTGCCAGGATATTATCAAATTCATCCGTTAGCCTAAAGCGGGGAAATTGCTCCTTCCCTACAAGGGGAGATGATAGAATCACTTCAAAACTCTTATTATCAATCTCTCTTTGATAATGAATACCATTATCGGATAGTGGCAAGTGATGTGTAATTACTTCCTTTTGAGCAATAAGCAGGGAATCAATATCCACACTTATAACTTTCTGTTGATTATGCAAATACAACTGATTACCCCTAATGTAAGGAGACTGAAAGAAATACATCAGTTCATTGTCCCCACGGCCGCGGTGAAGATAATCCCTTTTCTCCATCCTTGGAAGTGTGTATGTATGAATACAGGTTTCTGTTGACAAATCCCATCCGAGCACAATCAGAGTGCTATCTATGGGGAATACACGGGCAATATACATCCTTGCTGCCCAGTCCAGCTCACATAACAATTCTACCTTGTACTCTTGTTCATTGTCTGAAGGCAAATAGTAATTGCCGTCTGACTGCAAATTACTACAGGATACTGATATCAGAACCCCTATCAATAACAAATTCCAACTCATATAATAATAATCATATATGCAATCAATTGTTGCTATGAGTTGTAATAACCTTTGAATATAATTCCAATACTTTAGAACTCAATATAGGATTACCTATCGCTACTATCGTATCATTCTTTATAAGAAATGTCCTTAAAGCATCAAAAGAGGACAAATAAAATGAATCTTTTAACTTATTCCCTTTATCTCTAAACGCCGGATACTTAAAACCTGTCCTTTTCAACTCTAAGTACAAATTTATATCAAAGTTGTTATTAAAAACAAAATATACCGGCACCCCAAGACTCTTAAACAAATGAAAATGCTCGTTCCATACAGAAATTTTAACAACTTCACATTCTGCGCAATACAAAGAATCCATATAAACAATCACCTTAAAAGATGCTCTAGGATTATACAGCAACTCTTTGCCATCTCCAGGATACTCCATAGCAAGAGATGATATATCTACCTTTGTACCCAATAATCTGCGCATATCACCCTTGATTGTATGATTACAAGAGATTAATATACAGCCAAGAAATAGCAGCAACAACCAAGATGCTTTATTGCTAATCATACTCTTTATCAAGAATTATTCTTCCCAAATACCTGTCTCCAGACTTGTTTGCTGCTACAACATATAGCACATTTGAAGCCTCATCATAGGCTATGTTGTACACATTGTAATCCAACTTTATTGTGCGCTTGAGGTTGAGATCCCAATCAAATACAGCTATGGTGTTCTTAGTTGGATAAGGACGCTCGTCATCCGGTACAGACCAATCTGTTGCTCCATCCCATATTGCCCATATCTCTGAATTTGTGGTACTAATGTCTGTAAAACCATAGCGCTTATTTTTGTACTTGATGGAAGTGTGTGTTGTTGATGCAGTCGTAGTGAATTCAGGTAAAAAAATCTCGTTATATGCAATCTGCTCCAGACTAGGAAATGAAAAGGTCTCTATTATACCACCATATGGATTTACAGCGGTGACATATCTGCTACAATCAGGAGAAAAATAGAGAATAACCTGAGAATAGGCATTAAACCTCCACACAGGATCCTCCCTTGGCCATGTCCAATTCTCTACAAGAACATTATCAAATTCATCCTTTACCCTGAAACGCGGAAACTGCTCCCTGCCAACAAGTGGTGATGAACTAACCATTTCAAAACACTTGTCCCCTATCTCCCTTTTATACCGGATCCATTTGCTAGATGGAGGTAGGACAGGTGAAATTATCTCTTTTTGGGATAAAAGGATAGAGTCAATATCCATACTTATTGCTTTATCCTGCCAATACAAATACAACTGATTATCCTGGATATATGGGGACTGAAAAAAATGCATCATCTCATTGTCTCCTCGCCCGCGGTGAAGATAATCCCTTCTCTCCATACCGGGTAGGGTATATGTATGAACACCGGTCTCTGTTGCCAAATCCCAGCCAAGAACAATCAAGGTACTGTCTATGGGGAAGAGACGGTAAACATACATCCTTGCCGCCCAGTCCAACTCACACAACAGCTCAACTTTACACTCCTGCTCATTGTCGGACGGCAAATAGTAATTGCCGTCTGAGCTTCCTCCCTTGCATGAGCAGATGATTGGTATAAGCAACCATACAAATATAAGCCTTTTCATCACCAATGACATTACTCACCTATAGATATGTAGTATCCGCATACAGGACAATTTCCGTGGGCTCTAATGACAGATCCCTTTCCACCTACTGCCTCTAATAATTGGCCACAACCATCGCAAATTACAAAGCATATTCCTTCCCCACCAGAACAAGTTCCCCGTACTTCTTCTTGCACAACTGCCTCATAATTCTCAGATAGAATTGTAGAATCTTCGCCCTGAAGTGGTTGATGAAATAGAAAAACACATAGTGCAATCCCTACTAACGACAAACTAATCAATACTGTCTTTTTCATAGCAATCAATTTATTAATATAAGTTTAGCAAATTTAATTATTATTCTTAATATTCAAACTATATCCTCCCTTTTTCATAACTCCGATATCCACAAACATTATTTTATTTAAAGTATTTTTGCTAAATTTGGAACAAGTATCAACCGTAATTGATTATGAGAAGTAATTTGCAAGCCATGACAAACACAACCATAACCATACAATGCAAAAACACCGGCAAAGAGTACTCTGTAGCGCCGGGAACATCTCTTCTGCAATTTTTGGAGATTTGCGGATACTCCGGCAACAGACCTGCACTTGCCGCTTATGTGGACAACAAACTTAAAGAACTCAGTTACCAACTGTTTCTTGCCCATTCAGTAGAGTTTTTGACAATAGAGAATGAAGATGGCAGAAGGACATACGCCAGATCACTTTCACTGCTGCTCCAATGCGCAGCAAACAAGATCTTCCCGCAACATCAGCTGACAATGGACTATACACTTCCATCCGGCATATACTGCGAGATAAGAGAGAAGGAGAGCAAAGAATGGCAACCCGGGCGCGGAGAACTAACGCCTGTATTGGACCTCTCCCAGGAGCAGCTTCTTGCTCTCAAAGAGGAGATGGAGAGACTTGTAAAAGCAGCCCTGCCGCTGGAAAAGAGAAAAATAAGCACAGACAAAGCAATTGCGCTATACAGAAGCCGCGGTCAAAACAGAAAAGCGGAACTGCACGAGAAGAGAGGAGAGTTCTACAGTTCAATATACTACCTTGGAGAGTATGGAGACACCTTCTACGGCCCGCTTGCAGCCAACACAAAGGACCTTGGATGCTTCAATCTGATAAAGTACAATAAAGGATTCTGCCTGCAACTTCCTTCCCGATTCTCAAACTGGCAGCTGCCTCCTGTGGTGTACCAGCAGAAACTTGCCGACATATTCAGTGAGAATTCCGACTGGTGCCGCATCCTTGGTGCGCACGACATACCATCCCTCAACGAAGCCCTTGACAGAGGATATGGAATAGGGGCAATACAGATAGCGGAGGTGCTTCATGAGAGAAAATACGGCACCATTGCAGATATGGTGGCAAAGAGAGGCAAATCTGTCAAACTCGTCCTCATTGCAGGTCCATCCAGCAGCGGAAAGACAACCACCTCTATGAGAATTGCTCTGCATCTCAAAACAGTAGGGCTCAATCCTGTTGTCATAGCAATGGATGACTACTTTGTTGACCGGGACAAGACCCCTCTTGACGAGAATGGAAACCACGATTTTGAGAGCGTCTATGCGCTGGATATCCCAAAACTTAACAGAGACCTCAAGAGACTTTTTGCCGGAGAGGAGGTTGAACTGCCAAAATTTGATTTTACCGCCGGATGCGGAAAGCCTTCCGGCATAAAGGTAAAGATGGCTCCCAACGATGTCTTGGTAATGGAGGGCATACATGCGCTAAACCCGGTACTCACCAAAGATATAGAGGATGAAAAAAAATTTAAAGTCTATGCCTCTGCCCTTACCACCATCTCCATAGACGAGAACAACTATGTCTCTACCACAGATCTGAGACTCATAAGGAGAATAGTACGCGACAACAACTTCAGAAATTACTCGGCAGAGGCAACAATATTGCGCTGGCCAAGTGTAGTAAGGGGTGAGAACAAGAATATCTTCCCGTTCCAGGAGAATGCAGACGCAATGTTCAACTCCTCGCTCATATATGAACTGCCGTTGCTCAAACACTATGCAGCACCGCTGTTGAGGAGAATTGCTCCCTCCTCCCCAGCCTACGCGGAGAGTCTGAGACTCAGAAAATTACTCTCTTTCATTGCAGAACTGAACACACAAGAGATAGAAGCTATCCCTCCTACATCTGTAATGAGGGAATTCATTGGCGGAAGCTCATTCAAGTATTAATCAAAAGAGTCTTTTTACGAGCTGGGGAATATTCTCCAGCTCAAATATTTTGATATCTGCCGTAGTTGAGAGCAACTCTCTGAAATCTTTGGGAAGGTTGCAGAATTTGGAGACATAGATAGACTCAAAACCCAACTTGGCAGCCTCAGCAATACGCTTTTCCACCTGACCTACCGGCCTTATCTCTCCGCTCAATCCTATCTCTGCTGCAAAAGCCCTGCGCTGTGAGATTGGCTGGTCGAAATTGGAAGAGAGAATAGAGGCAACAACAGAGAGGTCACAAGCCGGGTCAGTAACCCTTATACCGCCAGCAACATTAAGGAAGACATCCTTTTGGGAGAGTTTAAAGCCAACCCTCTTCTCCAGAACTGCAAGAAGCATATTCATCCTGCGCACATCAAAACCGGTGGCAGACCTCTGCGGCATTCCGTATGCTGCAGAACTCACCAGCGCCTGAACCTCTATAAGGAAAGGACGGGTTCCATCCAGGGTGGCGCAGATTGCTGCTCCGCTCAAGTCCTCACCGTGCATTGGGATAAACATCTCTGAAGGGTTGAGAATCTCTTTAAGACCGCTTCCTGTCATCTGATAGACGGCCAGTTCCGATGTTGAACCAAAACGATTCTTGATACTTCTTAAAATCCTGTATGAATGCCTTGTATCACCTTCGAATTGAAGTACTACATCCACAATATGTTCCAGAATCTTTGGGCCTGCAAGAGAGCCATCCTTAGTTATATGCCCAATGAGAATGACAGGCGTCTCCGTCTCCTTTGCATACCTTAGCAGAGAGGCAGCACACTCTTTAACTTGGGAGACACTCCCAGCAGAGGAGTCTATCTTCTCCGAATAGATTGTCTGGATGGAATCTACTATAAGCAACTGTGGCGCCACCTCCTTTGCCCTCTCCAGTATATGCTCCAAAAGCGTCTCTGAGAGCACCAAACAATTCTCCGGAGAACCGCCTAAACGCTCCCCTCTCATCTTTATCTGCCTTGCGCTCTCCTCTCCCGAGATATATAGCGTACGCAAACCGTTGCAATAGAGCGGAATCTGCAGGGAGAGTGTGGATTTGCCTATACCGGGTTCACCGCCTATGAGTATAAGAGAACCCTTCACCAGACCACCGCCAAGCACTCTATCCAGTTCTCCGTTCCCGGAGACTATCCTGTTCTCCTCCTCGGAGGAGATGGCAGAGAGTGGTTGAGGTCTGCTTGCGCTTGAGACATCAATAAAACCCTTCCCTCTGGAGGTTATCTCCTCTACCATAGTGTTCCATTCTCCGCAGGAGGGGCATTTACCCATCCACTTTGGACTCTCCGCACCGCATGAACTGCAGAACCACGCCTTCTTGATTTTTGCCATATACAGCCTCTTTACATCCTTTAATCTTGGCAAATTTAGAAAAGATTGGAGAAGAATCCGCAGAATTTACGTAAGTTTGTATCATCTAACAATATTGAAGATGAAACGCTGTATAACACTTACCGCTGCTTTGATCCTCTCAGCAGGACTCTTTGCACAGCAAAAGAACTCTGCACAGATTGCGGAGAGCATAGACAAATATATCCAAGAGGTTAAAGAGACCTGGCAACTCCCCGGTCTGGCCGCCGCATTCTCGCTCAATGGTGAGATAATACTCTCCAAAGGCTATGGAGTAAAGGAGCAGAAGATGGCCGGAGGAATCGGTTTCCGAGGTCTTAAGGATAGTGACAGAAGCACTGCATCAGGTGGTGTAGTTCCTGTAGTAAATCCCTCCAATGCCCCAACCGGTCCAAGAACTCTCTTCCAGATAGGTTCCGTCTCCAAATCATTCACAGCAACCGTAATGGCATCTATTGTAGATGAGGGGCTTGTAAAATGGGAAGATACCATAAAGAACATCCTCCCGGACTTCAGAATGTACGATAGCTGGGTGACCGAGAATATGCAGGTAAAGGAGATTATGACTCACCACACCGGTCTTATTGGCCAGGGCGGCACCTATTTCCCTAATGTAGGATATACCAGAGATGAGATATATCAGATGATTCCGCTAATGAAACCGGTCTATTCCTTCAGAAACGGTTACCAGTACAACAACACCACCTTCCTAATTGCAGAGAAGGTGATAGAGAGGGTTACCGGCAAGAGTTGGGAGGAGAATGTAAAGGAGAGAGTCTTCAAACCCCTTGGGATGACCTCCTCCACTATGAATGCAGAGGGCTATGCAAGCGCCAAAGATGTTGCCACACCCCACGACTACTCATTCACCACACCACTGCTTGCAACATCCCCTTGCGAGGATCTTATAAGAGGAGAGGAGCGCAAAGGCACACCTAAGATTGTTGTTTCACCACTATACGGAGACGAGCAGGCTCTCTGGTGGCTCACCGGCATAGGCCCTGCGGGAAGTATCTGCTCCTGCGCAAACGATATGGTGCGATATGCCCAGATGCACCTCAACAATGGTTTTATCGTAAACACAAAAGAGGATGGCAGCAAAGATACCGTGAGGGTACTCTCTGAGAAAGCTGCAAAATTCCTGCACAAAGGCCAGACAATCTGCTCACAGGATAGCGTACACACCACACTCTATGGCCACTGCTGGTTCATAGAGCAGAACAACCGCTACAGGCTCTATTACCACACAGGCACAACCTGGGGAATGACAGCAATCTGCTTCTTTGTTCCAGAGGTGAACCTCTGCGGTGCGGTACTGGTAAATTGCGAGGCAAGCGACAATCCGCGACTTGCAATAATGAACAGACTCATAGACCTTGCTATGGGCGCTCCTGCAGAGAGCTACACAGAGAGATTTAAAGATTACAACAAAGTCTATTTTGAAAAGTGGCTTGCTGCAAGAGAGAAGGGTTGGGAGGAGTCAGAGGCAAAATTTGCCAAACGCACCTTTGCCGCCGCCCCTGCAACAAAGAGCATCACAGGCCTTTACAACCACCCCAATGCACTCTTTGGAGAGGTTAAGGTAGAGGAGCGCAACGGAGAGCTCTATGTAACCACAGGCAAGGGAAGATTCTGCAACATTCTGCGTCATATAGATGGCAACAAATATGAGTTCCGTGCAGACGGCCACGGCTTCCCTCTTATATTCAATATTCCCGATGGTGAAACAAAGGCTACATCCCTCACAATTCAGCTCAACTACGGAGAGGAGAAGGATTTTGGAGATTGGGTAAGAGTAGCAACTAAATGAAGATTATAGTTACCAACAATTTAATAGCATTTGAAAAATGAAGAGATTATCAATTATTTTGGCAGTAGCGATACTTTCGCTCTCATTCTTTCAGGAGTCTGCCGCAAAGAGTCCGCTTATCGGAGTCTCTGCAAGCGAAAATTCTCCTGCAGCCGCACCAAGCACATATATAAAATCCATACGCAAAGCCGGTGGGGTGCCTGTTGTTATCCCTATGACAACAGACAAGGAGCAGTTGGAGAAGATTCTTGCAACCGTAGATGGAATCCTTATGACAGGAGGTGAAGATATAGATCCGTTAAAATATTATGGCGAAGAGCCTCTCCGCGCACAGGGAGAGATTGTTCCATACCGCGACGAGTTTGACTGTATGCTCATTAAGATGGCTGTGGAGAAGGGATTGCCTCTGCTTGGCATTTGCCGCGGAGAGCAGTTGCTTAATGTTGTATTTGGAGGAACGCTTTACCAGGATATCCCTTCACAGGCAAAGGATTCTTACGTTAAACACCGTCAGCAAGCTCCAAGCAGCTATGGCACACACAGCATCAGTATAGAGAAGGGCTCTATACTCAACAAGGTTCTTGGCACAGAGAGAGCTGTGGTAAACTCATTCCACCATCAGGCTGTAAAGGACCCTGCTCCAGGCTTTAAAGTTATTGCAAGGGCTGCAGATGGCATTATTGAGGGTATTCAGATGAACGAGAAGGTCTTTGGCCTCCAGTTCCATCCGGAGGGATTTGTAGCCAATGGCGACGATACCTTCCTCCCTATCTTCCAATATTTTGTTGAGAAGGCCAATGAGTATCAGAGCAGCAAAAAATAAGACCATTTAAATATTACAAATCCTCAAGAGAGACCTCCATACGGTATCTCCAATAGTTATCGGGATTTGCAGGATTGTTAATTCTCTCCGTCTCCGGATAGCGGCTCCGCTGCTTGATGCTGACGGAGAGCCAGTCTTGTAGGGGCAGTATCACAAAGAGGCTGGCAGAATGCAGATTCTCCTCTATTACTGCAGCGCACTCCTCTGGGGTTGCATCGGGATACCTTCCCTCCTGCTCCAACTGCTCATCCAGCGGATGAAGCCTCTTTCCAAGCCACATTCGCAATGTCTCCGTGTCGTGCGTGCTTGTAGTGCAGACGCTCAGATAAGGATAGTCGGCAGGTTTGCCTATCTCGCCCTGCTTTGGTAGATTCTGCACCTCCAGAGAGAGTATTTTAAGCTCTCCTAGCGCCTTGTGCACTGCGGGCGAGAGCATTCCCAAATCCTCCGCACAGGCCAGCATTCCGGTAGAGGCAATAAGCACCTGCAGTTTGCGCATTGCGTTCTTATACCACAGCTCCTCGTTTCTGCTGTAAAAATAGTCGTTGTAGAGGGCGCGGAAACGCTCCCTGGTCTGCGGTCTCAGCTTTTCAAAATCCTCTTGCAGCATAGCAGAGACTGCCGGATGGTATCTGTTTATAGAGTATATGCTATACCTTGCATCTGCCGTTGCGCTCTCCAAAAAGGCAGAGGAGCTGCTATGGTGAGCCACCTTGTCCGGCACAAAGAGAGCCGGATGGCGTTTTGGCTCAAGGTTTGTGCGCTCTGTTATCTCCATAACTGAATAGGGCAGCGCAGGAGAGAAGTGTCCTCTGTTGCTTGGCTCCATAAGCGGTATCTCCCACATCCGGAAGAAGCCCAAAACGTGGTCTATCCTGTAGGCATCAAAGAAGTTGGAGAGATATTTCAGTCTCCTTCGCCACCACAGGTAGTCATCCTTTGCCATCTCTTCCCAATTATATGTTGGGAACCCCCAGTTCTGACCCTCTGTGGAGAAGGCATCGGGAGGAGCGCCAGCCTGAACGCCAAAATTGAATAGTTGCGGGTGCTGCCAACTCTCTGCGCCATAACGCGCCACTCCTATAGGAAGGTCTCCCTTAAGTGCAATGCCTTTGGAGTGGGCATACTCTTTGGCAGAGCGCATCTGCAAATAAGCATTATATTGCAGGAAATTGTAGAAATCTATCTCCTTCTGCGGCAGATTATCTCTTTTGCGCCACTGGCTATACTCTGCCGTGCCATTCATATCCCTTAGTACGCAAAAGCGCGTATAGCCCTCCAGCCAATAGCTATTCTGCCTGCAAAAATCTGCAAACTCCACATTGCCCGCCAACTTTGGCCACTCCTGCTCAAAAAGCTCTCTAAGGTAGCCCATCTTAAGCTCCAGCACCTCTTCATAATCCAGAAAGCCTCTTCTGTTAAGCAATCTGGCCTGACGGCGGTACTGCCTAAGCTTTTCCTGGTCCTCCAGCACTCCTACGCTCTCCACCGCAAGATAGATTGGGTGCAATGCAAAGACAGAGATACAGTTGTATGGGTAGGAGTCGCGCCAATTCATATTGGCAGAGGTATCATTTATTGGAAGAAATTGCAATATAGAGAGTCCCCGCTTGTGAGCATAATCTGCCAGAAGCTTTATATCTTCAAAATCTCCAATACCCCAACTGTTGTTGCTCTTTAGGGAGAAGAGCGGTACTGCTATGCCTTTGAAATGGGGTTTATCCATACAGAAGCCTGCCGCAGAGTGCTCAACTATATAGGTTGAATGCTTCTCCATAGCCGGCACGGCAAGATGCCTGTTTTCACCCTCTTCCCACTGCAGATTTGCGTTGCTCCCTACAGCGCGCTTGATAAATTTATACTCAAACTCCTCCTCCTGCGCAGGCAGATGAGCCTCCCACTTTACTCCCGCAACACGCTGCATAGGGAGCGCCTTAGAGGGGTCCCACAAACCCAATTGCGGTGTATTGCCGCAGATACATATCTCTGCAGAGCGCTCTACATTAGGTATGGTGGCCCTTATTATAAGCTCTTTGCTGCAACTTCCTATGCGTGTAAAGGGTTCGCACTCCTCTCCTCCTCTGTAGAAGACCTCTGTAAATGGAGCAGTAAGAAAAGGGGCAGAACTGTCATTGCCCTGCCACTGGTCGTTTGCAACAATAGAGGCAACGCTCCCCTTTATGAGCAGACTGCGCCCCGCTCCTGCCTCAAAGAAGAGCTCTCCATTGCTTCGCTTAAGGCAATATTTGTAATCCAGCCTAAGCTCTCCCTCAACCGGAATCTCCATCTGCAGAGACCACCGGGGCCCTCCCTCAAGCGCAACAGCATTAAGCGGTTCCCACTCTCCCAATTGAGGCAGAGAGCCTGTTATAAAGAGCACATCTCCCTGCTCCGCATTATACTCTATCCTGAAAGATATTTTCATTCCTTAAGACTTTTTCTCCTTTTCCCGGAAATATTTATGCTCACCAGAGAGATGAGACCACAAAGAATCATAATTACGGCCTGCGCCTCGTGAGAGATTGTGGCAAAAACCACTCCCTCGCTCTGCGGTATGGCATATACAGCATAGAGCGCAAGACTTACAATAAAATGATAGGCCCCCAATCCGCCCTGTACCGGCACCACCCAACCAAGACCTCCTACAATCATAAGGAAGAGGGCATCCACAGCTGTCAGCTCTCCAACAGAAGGAAAGGCCAGAATTGTAACATAACTTGTGAGCCAATAGGAAAACCACAATCCCAGCGTATAGGCAAAGAAGAGCCATTTGCGCTTCATTTTGAAGGCAGAGAGCATTCCCTGCCACAACCCCTTTGCAACTTTGGCAACTCTTGTCCCAAGCTTGCTTCTAAGAATTCTTGCTCCAAATACTCTCCAAAGCAGAATAGAGAGCAGCACCAGAGCCAGAATCGGGAGCAAGAGATAGAGTATAGAGGGCCCGGAGAACCTCTCCACAAGAGGCGAGAGAATATGCTTGCTCAAAAAGCCGCCAAACTCATCAAGCCTTAAGAGAACCACCAGCACAATAAAGAAGAGCAGAGAAATCATATCCCACACACGCTCCAGCACCACTGTGCCAAGGGCGCTCTCAAAGGAGATTTTGCCACCTTTTGCCAAGACGCCGCAACGCGCAACCTCGCCTGCCCTTGGAAAGACAAAGTTTGTGGCATAAGCAATTGTAACGCCGTCATAACTCTCCCTTACAGAGATATCCTTGTTAAATGGCAGCATTATAAGACGCCACCTCAAAGCTCTGAACAAGAAACCCAGAATACCCACCAGCATAGAGAGCGCTATCCAACCCCACCTGCACTTTTGCAGACTCTCCACAAAACTCCTCCACTCCACACCTTTAAAGGAGTAGTAGAGCAGAAGCGCTGCCAGAGCAAGCATTATAACATACTGAATAACCTTACGGAGTCCCGATTTTTCCATAATCATACGCAGATTTGTAACGGCAAAGATACACTTTTTATTATCTTTGTGATTCACATAAAACAACCTTATGAAATCTATACTTGGAATAGGCAATGCCCTCACAGACATTCTGGCACTTCTGCCGGACGACTCTCTTCTAAAGACCTTTCACCTTCCAAAGGGAAGTATGCAACACGTAGATGCCGAGACAGGCAACAAGATATGGGGCGTTCTCAAGGGCATGGGCGTACTGCAGTATGTTCCGGGCGGTTCTGCCGCCAATACCATTACTGGAACCTCCATCTTTGGAATGAGGAGCGCCTTTATCGGCAAAGTGGGAGAAGACGAGCTGGGTCACCTCTTCAAGACAGGGCAGGAGCAGCAGGGAATAAAACCCATACTGCTAAAGGGCACAAAGGCATCGGGAAGATCTATGGTCTTTATAACAGCCCCCAATGCAGAGCGCACCTTTGCAGTCTATCTTGGCTCTGCAATAGAGCTTGGTCCCGATGACCTTAAGCCGGAGTATTTCCAAGGTTACGACTATTTCCACATAGAGGGCTACCTTGTTCAGAACCAGTTTCTGCTGCGCAGGGCTGTAGAGCTTGCAAAGGCTGCAGGAGCAATAATCTCCATAGATATGGCAAGCTACAATGTAGTGGAGAGCAACCTCTCCTTCCTGCACGACATTATAGAGAACTACGTGGATATTGTCTTTGCAAATGAGTCGGAGGCGCGCGCCTACACCAAAAAGGAGCCTAGAGAGGCACTGGATGAGATTGCGCAGAGCTGCAAGATTGCCGTAGTTAAGCTTGGTCCCGATGGTTCTATGGTTAAGAGCGGCAACCAATTCTACAAGATAGAGCCTTGGCCGGCAGATACTAAGGATGCCACCGGTGCGGGCGACATCTATGCTGCAGGATTTATCTATGCGCACTCTTTGGGAATGCCTATAAAGGTATGCGGAGAGGTTGGTTCAATAATCTCCTCAAAGGTTGTTGAGGTAATTGGAGCAAAAGTGGATGTTCCAAGATGGAAGGCGGCAAAGGAGGAGATTCGCGCTCTTATTAGCCGTTCATCCGCTCCAGACGCTGCTGAATAAGATAGGCCTCCTCAAAATCCTCTCTCTTTACAGCCTCCTTAAGCTGATGCTTGAGAAGCGCTGCGGCATCCATATTGGAGGAGAGGGCATATCTCTCCATAACTTCTCTCCCCACATAGATGGGCGCAGAGCAGATTTTTGCCATAATTATGCCATCTGCAAAACTTGCCTCCATAGCCTCCCCTTCGCTAAGCTTAAGCAAGGTGCTGAAAGAGTTCTCCTGCTCTCCCCTTACAAGTTCTACCTCCTGCAGCTGCAACCCGCTTCTTGAAAGCTCTTGCGCAAAGAGGTCATAGATAGTGTTACCCTTTTTTTGCCTCTCCTCTCTCTTTGGAGCAACATTGGTAAGAAGCGCGTGCAAATCTGATGGCGCCAAGGGTATGGTAAGGCATCTCCCACCTCCCTCCTGATAGAGAAACAAGAGAAAACTTCTGCCATCCTCCTGAGATGCCGTAATGGCTCCAATATCCAGTTTTATCTTAGACTCTTGCATATCACTCTCTATTTTGGGGCTATTCTATACAATACATACGCTATTACGGCGTAGAGGGCATTTGGCAGCCAAATGGCCACAAGAGGCGGCAGCGTATCTGTATAAACAAACATTTGGCTGAATCTTAAGAAGAGAATATAGGAGAAGCCCAGGCCCAGGCCTATTCCAATATTCATACCTATTCCGGCTCTTCGCTTGTGAGACGAGAGGGAGACGGCTATAACCGTAAGAATAAAGACAGAGAAAGGTATAGAGTATCGGGAGTATTTCTCTATAAGAGAGAGCTTTACACTCTGGTCTCCGCGCATGCGTTGTGTCTCTATAAGGTTATTCAGCTGCCTGTAGTTGAGTGTCTCCACAAAGTGCTTGCCACGGTAGAAATCTGCCACGGTTACATTAATAACCGTATCCATCTGCGGCCCGCTTGTAACCACCTCTGTGCCATTTATAAACTTTCTGTGCACATAGTTGTTGAGTCTCCAGCTTCTGGAGGTGGTATCCCAGCGCGCTGTTGGAGCGCTTAGTTTGGAGTGCATAGTATGCCCCTCCATACTCTCCAAGGTAAATTTGTATATTGTATTGTTCCAGGTGCTGAATGACTCTGCATAGAGGTAAGTTCCCGGAGCAATCTGATAATGCATATTGCGGTTTTTGTTCTCAAACTTGTCGTGCACATACTTATCTACAAAGGCTATTCTTACTCTGTTGGCAGGTGGAATTATAAAGAGATTGAGAATAAGGCTGAAGAAGAAGATTACCGTAGCGGAGATAAAATAGGGATAGAGCAGCCTCTTGAAGCTTACGCCTCCCGCCAGAATTGCAATTATCTCTGTATTTGCCGCCATTTTGGAGGTAAAGAAGATAACTGTAATAAAGACAAAGAGAGAACTGAAGGCATTAATGAACCAAGGGATAAAGTTAAGGTAGTAGTCAAAGACAATCTCGTTTAGAGGCGCATTGCTATCTACAAAATCATCTATCTTTTCACTTATGTCAAAGATTATTGCAACACCTATAATTATAAGAATAGCAAAGATATAGGTACCTATAAATCTCTTTATTATGTACCTGTCTAGCGTTGTAATATGAAAATTGAAATCCTTCACAATCTGTTTTCCAGTCTCTTAACCATCTTGTTCTTCCACTGCGTAAAGTCTCCGGCCTTTATATGCTCCCTTGCCTGCTTTACCAGATTAAGGTAAAATGCCACATTGTGCTCGCTTGCAATCTGTGCGGCCAGCATCTCTCCTGCAACAAAGAGATGCCTCAGATAGGCCTTTGTATATACTTTATCAACAAAGGATGTGCCGTTTGGATCAATTGGAGAGAAGTCGTCTGCCCACTTCCTGTTACGCATATTCATAACTCCATTCTCCGTAAAGAGCATTCCGTTTCTGCCATTTCTGGTTGGCATTACGCAATCAAACATATCCACACCTCTGGCAATGGCCTCCAGCAAGTTGCAAGGGGTTCCCACTCCCATAAGATATCTTGGCTTGTTCAGAGGCATTATAGGGTCCAGCAGCTCCAGCACCTGGTACATCTTCTCTGTTGGCTCTCCCACCGCAAGGCCGCCAATGGCATAGCCATCCATATCGAAAGAGAGGGCATGCTCCGCCGCCATCTTACGCAAATCGGGATAGACACAACCCTGAATTATCGGGAAGTAGAACTGCCTATAGCCATAAAGCGGCTCCGTCTCCTTAAAGTGCTTTATGCCTCGCTCCAGCCAGCGTTGGGTAAGTTTAAGCGATTTTAGGGCATAATTGTAATCTGCATCTCCCGGGGTACACTCATCCAGAGCCATTACAATGTCTGAGCCTATCATTCTCTGAGTCTCCACATTATTCTCCGGTGTAAAGAGGTGCTTAGAACCATCTATGTGAGAACGGAAGAGGCAGCCCTCCTCTGTAAGTTTTCTGTTCTGCGTGAGCGAAAAGACCTGAAAACCGCCGCTGTCTGTAAGAATTGGCCTGTTCCAAGAGATAAACTTATGCAATCCGCCTGCTTTGTTAATTATATCAAGACCGGGGCGCAGATAGAGATGATAAGTATTGCCCAATATTATCTGTGCCTTTATATCCTCTCTTAGGTCTCTGTGGTATATACCCTTAACAGAGCCCACAGTACCTACAGGCATAAATATCGGAGTCTCAATAACTCCGTGGTCTGTATAGAGGAGTCCGCACTTTGCAGACGAATTCTTCTCTTTTGATAATAGTTCAAATACCATAATACCCTAAAAGCCACCGCTTAGGCGATGGCTTTTATGTGGTCCCAACAGGGCTTGAACCTGTGACCCCCTGATTATGAGTCAGGTGCTACTAACCAACTGAGCTATAGGACCAGTTTGTTATGCAAAGATAACTATTTTTGTTGGTTTAACAAACTTGGGGCAAAAAAACCCCAAGTTTATCAGACTTTAATCTCAACTTCTACACCGCTAGGGAGCTCAAGTTTCATCAAAGCGTCTACTGTTTTAGGGGTAGAGCTGTAGATATCCAAGAGACGGCGGAAAGAATTCAATTCAAACTGCTCGCGTGACTTCTTGTTTACGAAGGTAGAGCGGTTTACAGTAAAAATCTTCTGGTCTGTAGGGAGTGGAATAGGACCGCTAACAACAGCGCCTGTAGCCTTTACTGTTTTTACAATCTTGTCGGCAGACTTGTCCACCAAAGCATGATCGTAAGACTTAAGCTTGATTCTTATTTTCTGGCTCATTATCTTAATTGTTTTCCATTTTATTACTCCGTTAATTACTCCTCGTCATCCTTGACACGGTTGCCTGATTTCTCTATGACATCCTTTGCCAAAGCTGCAGGAAGCTCTGCATAGTGAGAGAAGGACATTGTACTTGTTGCTCTACCTGATGAGAGTGTTCTGAGTACGGTCACATAGCCAAACTGCTCTGAAAGCGGAACAAGAGCCTTCACAATTCTTGCATTTGACTTGGAATCCATACTTGTTACCTGTCCTCTTCTCTTGTTGAGGTCTCCAATTACATCACCCATATAATCCTCTGGAGTTACTACCTCCAAAGACATAATAGGCTCCATAATCACTGGGGTTGCCTTAGGCATAGCCTTTCTGAATCCCATACGTGCGCAGATCTCAAATGAGAGAGCATCTGAGTCAACCGGGTGGAAGGAACCATCCTTAAGTGTAACCTTCATAGACGGAACCTCATAGCCTGCAAGGCAACCGTTTGCCATAGCGGACTTGAAGCCCTTCTCAACAGCAGGGATAAACTCTTTAGGAATGTTTCCACCCTTAACCTCATCCACAAACTGAAGGCCGGTAACTCCCTCATCTGCAGGTCCAATCTCAAAGATGATATCGGCAAATTTACCTCTACCACCAGACTGCTTCTTAAATACCTCTCTATGCTGAACTGTAGAGCGCATAGCCTCTTTGTAGTTAACCTGAGGCGCGCCCTGGTTAATCTCTACACCAAACTCGCGTCTGAGACGGTCCACAATAATATCCAAGTGAAGCTCACCCATACCGCTAATGATGGTCTGGCCTGTCTCGTGGTCTGACTTAACTGTGAAGGTAGGGTCCTCCTCTGCAAGTTTGCCAAGAGCAATACCCAACTTGTCCAAATCCTTCTGTGTCTTAGGCTCAACTGCCAAACCAATCACAGGATCCGGGAACTTCATTGACTCAAGTACTATAGGATTGTTCTCGTCGCAGATTGTATCACCTGTTCTCAACTCCTTGAAACCAACGGCAGCGCAGATATCACCAGCCTCTACAAAATCTATAGGGTTCTGTTTGTTGGAGTGCATCTGGTAGAGACGCGCAACACGCTCTTTCTTGTCTGAACGGGTATTGAGAACATAAGTACCTGCATCAAGTCTTCCGGAATATGCCCTAAGGAAGGCAAGACGTCCCACAAACGGATCTGTAGCAATCTTGAAGACCAAAGCGCAGAACGGATCCTTAACTGTAGCATGACGCTCTACTGTCTGTTCTGTCTTAGGATTGATTCCTGTTACAACATTCTTGTCCAGCGGAGATGGAAGATATCTCATTACTGCATCCAAGAGGAACTGAACGCCCTTGTTCTTGAATGAGGAACCGCAACAAGCCGGTACAATGCTCATATTGATTGTAGCCTTTCTTATAGCGGCAATAAGCTCCTCCTTTGTAATGCTCTCAGGATCGTCAAAGAACTTCTCCATAAGGGCATCATCCTGCTCTGCGGCAGTCTCAATAAGTTTGGCTCTCCACTCCTCTGCCTCTGCCTTCATCTCTGCAGGAACATCTGAAATGGTGTAGTTAACCAACTCCTTGCTCTCAGAATCGTAAATGATAGCCTTCATATCTATCAAATCCACAATACCTCTGAATTTATCCTCAGAGCCTATAGGGAGACAGATAGGAACTGCGTTTGCGCCAAGTTTCTCCTTAAGTTCGGCTACCACAGCAAGAAAGTCCGCGCCAACACGGTCCATCTTGTTTACATAAGCAATCTTTGGAACGCCATATTTGTCTGCCTGACGCCATACAGTCTCAGACTGCGGCTGAACGCGGCCAACGGCGCAGAATGTGGCAACTGTACCGTCAAGTACGCGCAGAGAGCGCTCTACCTCAACGGTAAAATCCACGTGGCCCGGAGTATCGATAAGGTTTATCTGATACTGCTGACCCTCATAATGCCAAAATGCGGTAGTAGCAGCTGAGGTAATTGTTATACCTCTCTCCTGCTCCTGAACCATCCAGTCCATAGTGGCAGCGCCATCATGAACCTCACCAATTTTGTGTGTCTTTCCTGTATAGAACAGGATACGTTCCGATGTTGTGGTCTTACCGGCATCGATATGGGCCATGATGCCGATGTTTCTGGTGTATTTTAAATCTCTAGCCATTTACCTCAAGATTTAAAAACGGAAATGTGCAAAGGCCTTGTTAGCCTCAGCCATCTTGTGCATATCCTCCTTTCTCTTATATGCACCACCTTCGTTATTGTATGCAGCCAGTATCTCTGCAGCTAATTTTTCAGCCATTGAATGACCCGCCCTTTTACGAGCAAAAAGTATCATGTTCTTAATAGAAATGGCAACTTTTCTCTCCGGACGAATCTCTGTAGGAACTTGGAAGTTAGCTCCACCTACTCTGCGGCTCTTAACCTCAATCTGCGGTGTGACATTCTCAAGAGCTTTTTTCCAAACCTCCAGAGGAGCCTTGTCAGAATCTTTCATCTTCTCGCCGATCAGATCGATGGTGTCATAAAAAATAGCAAATGCGATACTCTTCTTCCCCTGCAACATAAGATTGTTCACAAAGCGTGTTACCAACACGTCGTTGAACTTGGGATCAGGAAGTAGAATCCTCTTTTTAGGCTTCGATTTTCTCATTTCTTTTACCTGTTAAATGATTAATGACTTACTTCTTAGCTGCTTTTGGTCTCTTTGCACCGTAAAGTGAACGTGATTTCTTACGTCCATCTACACCTGCTGTATCCAAAGCTCCTCTAAGAATGTGATAACGTACTCCTGGGAGATCCTTTACACGACCACCTCTAACAAGCACAATTGAGTGCTCCTGAAGGTTGTGACCCTCGCCAGGGATGTAAGCATTCACCTCTTTCTGATTAGTAAGCCTTACACGAGCTACCTTACGCATAGCTGAGTTAGGCTTTTTTGGAGTTGTTGTGTAAACACGTACACATACTCCACGTCTCTGAGGACAAGCATCCAGCGCGCGTGACTTTGACTTAATCTCAATCACTGTGCGACCGTTGCGTACTAACTGTTGAATTGTTGGCATAATGTGTTGTTAATCTTAACTTTAAACTGTTTTCCCGCTAATAAAGCGGGTTGCAAAGATATAACTAAAATCCCAATCCACAAAATATTACACATTTTTCTGTTTAACTTTGTAGTCAATATGAATAATCAAAAGCGCATAAGGGTAAGAATTGCCGCAACCGGAGATGTACACGGCGCATATATGGAGGGTGGCCTTGCCAGCGCCGCCACCTGGATAGCCACGCAACACAAAACCCTTGGGCGCAACTTCATCTACCTGGACGCCGGCGACCTTCTTCAGGGAGGCACCGCCGCCTACTATGCCAACTTTATTCTGCCCCACTCGGCACCACCAACATTCCCAGCACCACCGGCATTCCAAGCATCCCCGGCAGCATCAGCATCCCCGGCAGCATCAGCACCCCCGGCAGCATCAGCACCACTGGCAGCAGTTGCACCCTCTGCAGCAGACTTCTCCCACCCTGCCGCAGAGATGCTCAACTACCTAGAGTGCTCTGCCGCTGCCATAGGAAACCACGACATAGAGATGGGCGAGCAGGCGTGGGGCTCCTTTGCTCGCACCTGCAGCGCACCTCTTTTGGCCGCCAATATGGAGGGGCCTCCCGATTCCCCTCTTCGCCCCTACACCATAGTGGAGTGCGGCCCTGCGGAGGATCCAATCCGCATAGCCATTATCGGGATGATAACGGAGGCGCTGAGCTACTGGGTGCCCAAAAACAACTGGAAGGGCTACAAATGCCGGCCAATACTCTCCTGCCTTGGCAGATGGATAGAGGAGATAAAGGCCAAGGAGCATCCCCACGCCATAGTGGGACTCTTCCACAGCGGTCTCAAAGGGGGCATTATTGAGAAGAAGGAGAGTATCTTGGAGAATTGCACACTTCGCGCCGCAAAAGAGATACCCGGCCTAGACCTTATTATATATGGTCACGACCACAGACTCAACTGTCAGCATCTGACGGGCGCCAATGGCAGAGATCTCCTGCTGCTCAACCCCGGCAGCCACGGCTCTATGCTGGTCTATGCAGACCTGGAATTTGAACAACCGCAGCATCGCGGCACCCCGCAGATCAGCGACGTGCATACGTGCCCCGGCAGTCCGCAGAGCTCCGGCAGTCCGCAACATCACGGCAGTTTGCAACAGACCAGCAGCAAGCAGTGCCTCGGCAGTCCGAAGCATCACGGCACCACGCAGTGCTCCGGCGGTCTGCAGAGATCCGGCAGCCAGGAGTACACCGGCAGTCCGCAGAGCCTCGGCAGCCGTTGGACAATCTCTTCCGGCACGGCGCGCAGTCTCTCCCTAGATGGACTGGAGCCCGACAAAGAGTTTCTGGAGCGCTTCGGCTGGCTGCGCACCCAAGGAGAATCGTACGCCAACAGGCCAATAGCCACCCTCACCAAAGAGTTGCACCTTAAAGAGATATTCCACGGGCCCTGCGAGTTTATGGACCTTCTGCACCAGGCCCAGCTTAAAGCCACCGGCGCACAAATCTCCTTTGCATCGCCGCTCTTCATAGAGGAGGTGCTGCACAAAGGAGTTCTCCGCCAACGCCACCTCTACAAACTCTACAGATTTGAAAATATGCTCTGCACAATGGCAGTATCGGGAAGAGAGATAAAAAACCTGCTAGAATACTCCTACTCCGAGTGGATATGCACAATGCGCACCATAGAAGATCCTATGTTCCTTCTTGGGAAACCCCTCTCTGCCGAGACGCCAGCCTGGTTTAAAAACATAGTGTGGGACTTTGACACCGCCTGTGGAATAGATTATGACATAGATCTGCGCCAACCCTATGGCAAGCGCATAACCATCCACGGGCTCTACAATCCCCTGCAGGAGAGCGCACCTCTTTCGGGGAACGCACCTCTGCCGGCAAGCGCACCTCTGCCAGCAAGCACGCCTCACCAGCAAGTAGCAGAGCTTGAGCCTTTCCTTCCCGACAAACAATACACCGTTGTTGTAAATTCCTACCGCGCCTGCGGAGGCGGTCTCCTATGGACAAGAGGCGCCGGCATCCCTCACCGCGAACTGCCCAAAAGAATAATCTCCACCACCCGCGAAGATATACGCACAATATTGGCTAAAGAGCTCTCACAGGAGCCACTAACCCCACAACTTATCTCCCGATGGCGCTTCCTTCCCAAAGAGTGGGCAGAATACCATAAGAGCGACCTTAAATGGTAACCCTCCGCAGCTGCTTTCCGATGCTGCCGCATTGTCTTCCCGCAGGGAACTCCTGCCAGCAACATCTTCCCGATGGCTCTTCGCCGCAGCGCCCCTGCCAACAACAGCTCTGTCACGGCGCCCCGGCCAGCAGTATCTTCCCGATGGCTCTCTGCCACAGTGCCGCCATCCTCTTCGCCATGGCACTCCTGGCCAGCAGCTCCGCCACGGCGCCCCTGCCAGCAACAAACCTCATCCGGCGGAGAAGAGTACTCCGGTTTGGCTAGCAATCTGGCGCACCTGGGCCGGATTTGCTAACTCGCAGCTGCGG
>SAMEA3663028__coassemble_237_pt1 | contig 24327 bp, 16 predicted proteins | sample SAMEA3663028__metabat2_low_PE_034 | metagenome-assembled genome bin SAMEA3663028 (sample SAMEA3663028) | pig gut metagenome | biome: pig gut; feature: pig-associated habitat; material: faeces | place: France | collected 2012
CACCACGGTCACGGCGGTCTCCGCCACGCTCGCCGCGATCACCTCCGCGGTCACCTCCGCGATCTCCGCCACGGTCGCCATCCTGGCGGGAGCGGCGGTTAGGCTCAACATATCCCTCTGGCTTCTCTATAAGCGCCTTGCGGGAGAGCCTCATCTTGCCTGTCTTGGAATCTATCTCAAGGAGTTTAACCTCCACTTCATCGCCAATCTTTAGAACATCCTCAACTTTATCAAGTTTCCTCCACTCAATCTCCGAGATGTGGAGCAAACCCTCCTTGCCAGGGAGTATCTCTACAAATGCGCCGAAGTCCAGGATAGAGACAACCTTGCCCTTGTAAACCTCGCCAACCTCAGGAACGGTAACAATGCCCTTAATCCAAGCAAGAGCCTTATCCATATTCTCCTTGTTGTCGCCAAAGATATCAACTGCACCAATGGTATTGCCCTCTGCATCCTTCTCCTCTGTAATTGTAACGGTGGTACCGGTGGTCTTCTGAATCTTCTGAATAACCTCGCCACCCTTGCCAATGATAGCGCCGATAAACTCTCCCGGAACAATCAGCTGAACAATTCTTGGAGCATAAGGCTTGAGATCCTCTCTTGGCTCGCTTATGGTCTTCATCATCTCTGCCATAATATGAGCTCTTCCCTCATTTGCCTGCTGGAGCGCTCTCTTAAGAACCTCATAAGAGAGACCATCCACCTTAATATCCATCTGGGTTGCAGTAATGCCATCTTTGGTACCTGTAACCTTAAAGTCCATATCACCCAGGTGGTCCTCATCGCCAAGAATATCCGAAAGGATTACAAACTTGCCTGTCTTCTCATCAGAGATAAGACCCATTGCAATACCAGCAACCGGCTTCTTAAGTTTAATACCGGAATCCATAAGCGCAAGACAGCCAGCACAAACGGTTGCCATAGAAGAAGAGCCGTTGGACTCAAGAATATCGGAGACCACTCTTACCGCATACGGATTCTCCTCACCTACAGGAACCATTGGCTTAAGCGCTCTCCAGGCAAGATTCCCGTGACCAATCTCCCTGCGGCCAACGCCTCTCTGAGCCTTTGCCTCTCCGGTAGAGAATGGAGGGAAGTTGTAGTGGAGCACAAACTGCTCTGTGCCCTGAATAAGCACCTCATCCTTCTCCTTCATATCCATTTTGGTACCAAGAGTAACAGTAGCAAGAGCCTGAGTCTCGCCTCTGGTAAAGATTGCAGAACCGTGAGCGCAAGGAAGGTAATCCACCTCGCACCAGATAGGACGAATATCTGTGGTCTTTCTGCCATCCAGACGGATTCCCTCATCTATAATCATACGGCGCATAGCCTCCTTCTCAACAGCGTGGAAGTAACGCGCAACCATCATCTTCTTCTCATCTCTCTCCTCCTCCGGAATTGTCTCAAGGAACTCCTCCATCAGAGCCTCAAATGCATCTGTACGCTCGTGCTTTGCAGTACCTGCCTTAGCAATCTCATAGCAACGCTGATAGCAATACTCGTGACAAGCAGCCTTAAGGGCCTCATCATTCTCCTCGTGGCAATACTCTCTCTTCTGCACCTTGCCAACAGCCTCTGTAAGCTCCTTCAGGGCAAGGCACTGTTTCTTAATCTCATTGTGAGCAAACTCAATTGCGCCAAGCATAACATCCTCGCTCACCTCATTCATCTCACCCTCCACCATCATAATGTTATCGTAGGTAGCCGCTACAATAAGCTCCAGGTCTGCCTTTGCAAGATCTGCAAAGGATGGGTTGATACAATAATTGCCATCAATCCTAGCAACTCTCACCTCAGATACCGGTCCGTTGAATGGAATGTCACTCACTGCCAATGCGCCTGCAGCAGCAAGTCCTGCAAGAGAATCGGGAGTATCAACTCCATCTGCAGAGATAAGATTTACATTAACAAAAACTTCTGCGTGAAAATTATCCGGGAAGAGAGGCCTCAAAGCGCGGTCTATAAGACGCGCAATAAGAATCTCGTAATCTGTAGCCTTTCCCTCTCTCTTCATAAAGCCACCGGGGAAACGGCCGGCTGCAGCAAACTTCTCCTTGTAATCTACCTGCAGAGGCATAAAATCAACATCCTCCTTGGCATCCTTGGCACAAGTAACAGTTGCAAGCAACATTGTCTTGCCCATTCTAACCACCACCGAGCCATCTGCCTGCTTGGCCAATTTGCCGGTTTCAATCTCAATTGTTCTGCCATCCTCCAACTGGATGGTCTTTTTAACTATATTCATTTTGTCTCTCCTGCAACCCGCCTTCCCCTATGGAAGTCAATTAATAACATATAACAATCCCTCTGCTGCAGGTTGCATTTGTAAGCAGAGGGAGACATAAAAAATAGTCTACCAAATATTGAGTGGCCTGCCGCTCATAAGCTGACGCGCGCTCTTGCGCACCTCTGCCAGAACAGCTTCATTATCCATATTGCCCAGCACCTTGTCTATCATCTCCACAATAGCCTCCATATCCTTCTCAACAAGACCTCGCGAAGTAATTGCAGGTGTTCCCACTCTTATTCCCGATGTCTGGAAAGGAGAGCGGCTGTCGAACGGCACCATATTCTTGTTTACGGTAATATCTGCAAGCACCAATGCCTTCTCTGCCGCCTTTCCGGAGAGCTCCGGGAATTTGCTGCGCAGATCTATAAGCATAACGTGATTGTCTGTGCCTCCCGATACCACCTTGTAGCCCCTCTCAATAAAGGCCTGGGCCATTGCTGCGGCATTATTCTTAACCTGCTGAGCATAAAGTTTAAACTCCGGCTGAAGAGCCTCATAGAAGGCAACCGCCTTAGCAGCGATACAATGCTCCAGCGGACCTCCCTGGATACCCGGGAAGACGCTTGAATTGATAATCTGAGACATCTTCTTAACCACACCCTTTGGAGTAGTAAGACCCCAAGGATTGTCAAAATCCTTACCAATAAGGATTATACCTCCACGCGGACCGCGGAGAGTCTTATGGGTTGTAGATGTTACAATGTGCGCATATTTTACAGGATTTTTAAGCAGACCTGCCGCAATAAGACCGGCCGGGTGCGCCATATCCACCATAAAGATTGCGCCTATCTTATCTGCAATTGCACGCATTCTCTCATAATCCCACTCTCTGGAATATGCAGATGCGCCGCCAATGATAACCTTAGGCTTATACTCCAGTGCAGTCTTCTCCATCTGGTCATAATCTATAAGCCCTGTCTCCTCATTAAGCTTATATGCAACAGCATTATATAATATTCCCGACATATTTACAGGAGAGCCGTGCGTAAGGTGACCGCCGTGGGAGAGGTCCAGACCCATAAATGTATCTCCCGGCTTGAGACAAGCCATAAGCACCGCCATATTTGCCTGCGCACCAGAGTGAGGCTGCACATTTGCATACTCTGCATCAAAGAGCTTGCATATTCTGTCTATTGCAAGCTGCTCAATCTGGTCCACCACTTCACAACCGCCATAATACCTTGCTCCGGGATAACCCTCCGCATATTTGTTGGTGCATACGGAGCCGAGCGCCTCCAGCACCTGATCACTTACAAAATTCTCAGAAGCTATAAGCTCTATGCCATTCACCTGACGATCTTTCTCTTTCTTAAGAAGTTCAGCAATTTCCAAATCCTGTTTCATATCTCTAATATTATCCGAAAATCCGACTATCCAACATTACACGTTAGAATAATATACAAATATAGTCAAAGTATTCAAATAAAAAGTATTTTTTCTTACATTTGCATTAATGAAGAATAGAAAACTGGCAAACGACGAGTTGTTCCGCATTACGGCAATTGAGTATAAAGATCGCGTCAAGAGCGGGATTGTGGTAGTTTTGGACAACATCAGAAGCAGCCACAACATAGGGGCTGCATTCAGGAGCGCGGATGCCTTCGGGGTAGACAAAGTATATCTTTGCGGAATATGCGCCGTTCCGCCTAAAGCGGAGATACACAAGGCGGCGCTTGGAGCCGAATTCTCTCTGGATTGGTCATATTACCCTGAGACAATGGAGGTAGTGGAGGAGCTTAGAAAATCGGGATACACCATTGTAAGCATAGAGCAGGCGGTGGACTCCGTAGAGCTTGGCAAAATCAATATCTCATCGGGACAAAAATATGCCCTTATATTTGGCAATGAGGTAAAGGGCGTGCAGCAGGAGGTGGTAAGCGCAAGTGACTATGTATGGGAGATTCCGCAGTTTGGCACCAAGCACTCCCTTAATGTCTCCGTCTCTGCAGGAATTGTGCTCTGGGAGGTTGTCAAGCGGCTGAAGGGTCTATAGCAAAGCGGCCTGCAGGTATGAAGGATTGCTTGCAGGCAGAAATGGATGCTTGCAGTCATAAAAGGATGCTTGCAAGTTTTTTTGTGGATGAAATTCACTACTGTCCCGTTTAAACTAATTAATACTGAATAAGTTAGGATATTCGTCAGTTGAAACGGAATTTTGATTTTTGTTAAACAATTGATTTATAGGCACTTTCTCAAATAACACAAAGCCTAACGTTTGAGAAATTGTATACAATGATTGCTCTAGCCCTAACTTTTTCTTGGCAAGTGCCAGAATCAGGAAAGAACATACCGCAATCCAAATTTGAGTATAGACGGCATTCTCCGAGGTGCCATAGAATGACTTGATATGAAGATGTTGCTTTATCCATTTGAAGAACAGCTCGACGTTCCAGCGCTCTCTGTAGAGTTCTGCGATCGTCAGAGCTTCGTATCCCAAATGGTTGGTAAGGAAGCGGTAGACCTTACCGGTAGCGAAGTCTTCATATGTGACCATTCTGAGAGCCTCGGGATAGCACTTGGATGGCTTGACTCCTGTCAGTTTGATAGTCTCATCACTGATTATGCCGGCCTCGGGATCACTTCCTCTGGACTCGACAACTTCGTACAGCATGTTGTCTTTCGCCCTGGTTACGAAGAAGGCTCCGTTCTTGTGGATGTGGTTAAAGAGTCTGAAGAAATCGACATAACCTTTGTCCAAAAGATAGATGGCTCCCATCTCAATACAGAGAGTATCAAGAGCCTTGACATCATGCACAGAGGCATCTGTAAGGTGGATATAGACAGGAAGATTGCCTCTCAGATCCAAGAGAGTATGCATCTTTATACCAGCTTTAGTCTTTCTGAATTTAGCCCATGGACAGAGTTTCAGACAAAGACTTATAGTGCTGCTATCAAAGGCATAGACCATATTGTCAATATCGAGCCTGAATGGATCTTCCGCATACAGAGGACGGACTCGCTTGATGAGAGCCTGTCCGAAGTCTCGGTATATACGCCAGTCCCTTTGCTCGTTTGCTTTAGCGAGAGTATTTCTTGGAACAGCGTAACTGATGCCACTATGATACAACTTATGCTCAACTGCAATCAGACTCGCCTCAATATCTCGAAGGCTATTCTTCGAAGCATACTGCGCAAGGCACATCACGAGAAACTGATCGTAGCAGGACAGATTCCTGGTACGATAGTCTCCCTTGTATCTGGCGACACATGCGTTGAAGTCTCTACGAGGTATAAACGACATAAGTTGAGCAAATACGGTTTTTCCTGTGAACATAGACTGACAGATAAGATGGTCTGTCCAAAGTTACGATTCAAGTCGTGTACAAGAAAATACCTTTATAATTAACTAAAAATAAAACAATTATAAACTTTTAACAATCCCTTAACGGGACACTAGTGGATGAAATTATTAACACATTGTACAATGAAAAAGATATTATTGGTATTGACAGCACTGATGCTGGCTCTCTCCTGCTCCAAGGAGGGCGCCAATCCGGAAATTGTCATCTCCTCTCCTACCAACAATGCGGTTGGCAAGGATGGAGGCACTGTAACACTCTCCTTCTCATCGGCAATTGAATGGACAGCGACTTCCAGCGCCACTTGGTGTACCCTCTCTGCCAGCAAAGGAGATGGCGGAAACAGCCTCTCCATAAAGGTAACCTGCGCAAAGAATGAGACTTATGACTCCAGAACTGCAACGGTTACAATCAAATCCGGCGGAACAGTGGCAAAGAGCATCACTATTGAGCAGGATGCCAAGGACGGACTTATTGTCTCCTCCAACAGGATGGATTTGAACAATGATGCACAGCAGATTACAATTACCCTGCAGAAGAACGTGGAGTACACCTACACTATTAACGGAGAGTGGATTACCCCTGTAACCGCGTCTTCTGTAGAGACAAAGGCTCTTTCAAACGAGACACTTAAATTTAACGTTGCAGAGAATACGACGTACGACAACAGAGAGGGCTCAATCACCTTCAAATCTGCCAAGGGAGACCTCAGTTCCACCGTTACAATCTACCAGTCTCAGGTAAATGCCATAATAATCTCCAAAAAAGATGTTGCAATTGATGCAACGGAGCAGGTTTTGAATGTTGCAATAAAGACAAATGTAGATTTTGAGGTCTCCATACCGGAAGATGCAAAGAGCTGGATCTCTGTAGCCTCCACAAAGGCTCTTGTGGATAAGACCGTCACCCTCTCTATAAAGGAGAATGAGTTGGCAGACGAGAGAAAGGCCTCAATAACCATTAAGGATAGCAAGACACAGGCTTCCGACATCCTTAACATTACACAGAACGGCAGGGATGGAGTAATTATTTTGGGAGAGAAGACGGCAGAGGTTGAGGCTTCGGCCGGCTCACAGGAGATAACGGTATTCCACTCGGAGGCAATTGCGGCAGAATGTGAAGAGACTTGGGTAACCGTCTCTGTTGTTGAGTCTCCAAACGAGAGTACAACAAAATATAAGATTACCTGGGTTGCCAACGATGAGTCTCTGGAGAGAGAGGCCAAGATTCTCTTTAAGGAGACCAAGCCTGAGGGCAGGATCGACACCTTTACGCTTAAACAAAAGGGTGCCAAAGGATTTCTTTCAGCCACGACTCCGGGACTATACAATCTGGAGAGCGAAGAGGCGGAATATACCTACAGCAAATATGAGCATCTGCTTGTCATTGCGCCGGCTGTCTCAGCTGCAAAGGGCTATTTCAGACTTGTGCAGAACAAGGAGAATGCCTTTTTGAGCGTTGAGAACATTCCGGATATGGCCGGACTCGCTGCAGAGTCTACTGTAGAACTGCAGATAGTTCAGAACATAACAACCAGAATGCAATATTCTCATAAAAGAGTCTTTACGGTTGCAAAGATTAGCGAGAATCTTGTATGGCTCAAATCGGAGAGCGACAACATTGGTCTTGTAATTCAAATGAAGTAAGATTTTCAAATGAAATAAGAGTATGAAGAGAATCTTTTTAAATATAGTTTTGGCATTAAGCCTCCTTACCGCAACTGCAATAGAGGCTTGGGCAGTTAAGGCAATACCTACCCCTGTCTCTGTAAGACAACCGGACGGGTCTGTAATAAAGGTAATGATTCACGGTGACGAGTACCTCAACTGGATGACCTGCGGCAACAGAATAGTTGCATACGGCAGCGACGGCTATCTGCACTACGCCTCCATTATGGCAGACGGAAAAAAGGTGCTTGGCGGCAGAGTCTCCGGCAGCGGCGCTCTTATGACAAATGGCTCTGCGCCTAATCCACCTGCAGCTGCAATAAAGTATGCAAATGATATAAGAGCCAGATATACTGCATCCAACACCCCTAATAAGTCCATCTCTTTGGGAGAGAAGAAGTTTCTTGTACTTCTTGTAGAATTTCAGGATATACCCTTTACAGTAAAGGATGCACACCAGGCCTTTAGCGATATGCTCAACAAGGAGGGCTATTCCGATAATGGCGGGACGGGATCTGTAAAGGATTATTTCCAGGCCAACTCATTAGGCAAGTTTAACCCGGAATATGTTGTGGCCGGTCCTGTAAAGGTTAGCCAGAAGGCCTCTTACTACGCCTCTACAGACAACGGAATGTCGCAATACCCCAAACCGGGCACACCTGCTCTCATTATTGAGGCCTGCGACTCCCTTCTGAAAAAGGGCTTTGACTTTGCACCATACGACTTGGATGGTGACGGCACCTTGGAGAATATCTTTCTCTACTATGCAGGTCACAACTCTGCAGAGGGTGCTGCAAATACAATCTGGCCTCACTCCTGGGCAATCTACTCCGGCGGCAAGACCTATTCCGGCAAACTGCTGGGCCATTATGCCTGCTCATCAGAGCTGAAGGGATCCTCCGGCACAACAATGGCAGGTATAGGCACATTCTGCCACGAGTTTGGTCACGTGCTGGGCCTCCCGGACTTTTACGATACCGACTATGAAAAGCAAGGCAGTGGAGACGGCCTGGAGAATGTCTCTCTTATGTCTTCCGGAAACTACAACAACTCCGGAAAGACTCCGCCATATTTTAACTTTGTAGAGAGGGTTTTGCTTGGCTGGAAGAGCAAGGATGATATCCAGACCTTGGAGGAGTCCGGTCTTTATAATTTGAACCCCGTGCAGACCAATGGAGAGAGCTTCCTGACAACTACCAACAATAGCGGAGAATACTATCTGTACGAGTTCCGCAACAATACAGGGTGGGATACACCTCTGACACCGGGAGTCTATATTTACCATCTGGACAGTTCGGAGAATATGGTAGGCAGTTTGACAGCAAAGCAAAGATGGAGTTCCGGCACCGGTATAAATGATATTGGAATGCACCAATGTTTCGACCTTATCAAAGCAAAGCCATTCTACTCACAGGTTGTGGGAGACAATCTTCCGTTCGGAAACTCTGTAAAGAGTTTCACAGGTGTCACAGACCCTGCAGCCGTGGCTTGGGACGGCAGCCCTACAGGATATAACTTTACCGATATCTCATACAACAATACACAGGCGCAGCTTACACTGCAGGTTGATGAGAGCGCGGAAGTTACAGGTGTTGTAAAAGATTCCAAGAATGCCCTCATAGAGGGTGCGGAGATTACAATCTCTATATACAGCGCTCCTGCAGCCGTAAAAGGCCGTTCACAGGGCTTGTCAATGGCACCACAGATGGTAGAGAGACTCTCCACAACAAGCGCAAAGGATGGAAGCTTTAAGATAGATATCTCCGAATTGGATAGCGAGACATTTGAGATTACAGTAACCAAGAGGGGATATATGCAATATAGCAACACCTTCTCCATTACAAGAGGTACCATCCAAATCAACCCTGTACTCTCCCTGCCGCAAGATGATGGTGACGTTGTCTCAAAATCCGGCAGTATGACGCCTGACAATTGGGTAGGATTAAACGACACATCCGGTCCTACAATCTATTGCACACAAAAATTCAGCGTGGGCGAACTCTCAAAATACCACGGTTATTCCTTTGCCAACATCTCTTTTGTATTAAGAGGCACAAACATAAAGCTGGCCAAGGCCCTTATATACGAGAACGAAACGCTGGTTATGGAGAAGGATATACTCTCCAGCGTAAACTTGGGTACACTTACCACAGCGGATATAAGCGACCAGAATATTGTTATAGACCAGAGCAAAGAGTACAGAATAGGAATAGTAATAGCCGGCTACGACAACGGTTATCCTATAGGAATAAATACTAAAACAATGAGTGCCTTCGGGCTTGACGTCTCTACAACAGGAACAGACTGGAAATCATACGGCACCACAATGGGTTCAATGGTACTCAGTTTCAAGGTATTCAACAACTCCTCCTTCTTCAAGAATCTGGATATTGTAACAATAGGTTCTACCCAGAGCCAATGGAACGCAGGCGACACATATACCTACTCCACCAATATGCCTGCCGGCGCATACAAATCCATAGAATGGTTCTTTGACGGCACATCCAAGGGCGCTGCGCCTGCAAACGAGGTTCTTACCTCAGGTGAGCACACAGTAAAGGCCGTCATTAAACATAACAACGGCCTTGTAGAGACAATTATCCAAGTATTGAAAGTGCAGTAGAGGCAATAAAGTCCCCTACCTGGCTTGTACCGCAACTGCTCCCCGGCACAATATCCGGGGTGCAGATTCTCTCCTTAATGGAGAGCGCGCAGGCCTCACGAATAGCCTTGGCTGCATCCGGCTCCCCAAGGGAGTCTTCAAAGAGCATTGCAAGGGAGAGAATGGTAGCAACAGGATTGGCTATATTCTTTCCCTTTGCTTGTGGGAAGGAGCCGTGGATAGGCTCGTAGAGCGCATACCTGCTGCCTGCAGATGCAGATGGCATAAGCCCTATGGAACCGCCTATTGCGCCGCCCATATCACTCAAAATATCGCCAAACATATTCTCGGTAAGCACCACATCCAACTGCGCCGGAGCCATTACAAGCTTCATTGCCGCATTATCTACAAACATAAAGTCCAGTTCAACATTGGGATAATCACTCTTCCCGATGCGAGTAACAACCTCCCTCCACAACCTTGATGTGGCAAGCACATTTGCCTTATCCACAAGCGTAAGCTTCTTTCTGCGGCGTGAAGCATACTCAAAGGCTATGCGAGCAATGCGCTCTATCTCCTCAACAGAGTAGATACAACTGTCAAAGGCCTTGCGTCCATCCTCTGTTCTGCCTCTGGGCTCACCAAAGTATATTCCTCCGGTAAGTTCGCGGATAATAACCATATCTGTACCACTAATAACCTCCCTTTTAAGCGGAGAGGCATCCAGCAGCTCCTCGTAAGGCTTAAGCGGTCTTATATTTGCAAAGAGCCCAAGACTCTTGCGCATCTTCAGCAACCCTTGCTCCGGACGCACCTTTGCTGAGGGGTTATTGTCAAACTCTGGATCTCCCACTGCGCCAAAGAGAATGGCATCCGCCTCTTTGCATACTTTATCTGTAGAATCGGGATAAGGCTCACCACAACTTCTTATGGCACAAGCTCCAATCTCTGCATAATCAAACTGCAGCGCGCAGGAGAGCTTTGGCTCAATGGCCTTTGCAACCTTAACGGCCTGCTCAATAATCTCCGGTCCAATGCCATCTCCGGGCAGAACCGCTATCTTTTTAATTGCTCTTTCCATAATTACTTTCTCTTCTCTTCAAAATCAAGAATATCATCCATTCCTGCAACAAGGTAGTCTATATCGTCGTAGCCCTTCATAAGGCACTCCCTCTTGTAGGGACCAATCTCAAAAGAGGCAGAATGCAGAGTGCCGCAGCCATCTTTATAAGAGATTGTGCACTCCTCCAGACTAACTGTTATCTTAGTCTCCTTATCCTTACCTATTGCGGCTGTAAGCGCATCCAGATACTCCTGACTTACCGTTACAGGCACAAGCCCGTTGTTGAGCGCATTATTGCGGAAGATATCTGCAAATGAACTTGAGACAACAGCGCGGAAACCATAGTCGTAGAGCGCCCAGGCAGCATGCTCTCTGCTTGAACCGCATCCAAAGTTCCTGCCTGCAACCAAGATCTTGCCCTGCATCCTGTTAAGTTCAAAATCGGGATTAGGCTCTCCATCTGCCTTGTAGCGCAAATCATTGAAGAGCTTGCCGGCAAAGGAGTCACGCGAGGTGGTCTTGAGGAACCTTGCAGGAATAATCTGGTCTGTATCTATATTGTTTACCGGTATTACCACAGCTGTAGAGGTAAGTGAAATAAACTTCTCCTTAGAGCCAGCAACTGCACTCTTTACAAACTCTCTCGGGTCTGTTATGACGCCTCTTATGCCGGCTGCCGCAACAGCAAGCGGGCCTGCAAGAATAGTGCGCGCACCTGTTCCCTGACGCCCTTCGAAGTTTCTGTTGGAGGTAGAGAGACAATACTTGCCGGCTGGCACCTTGTCTGCATTCATAGCAAGACAGGCAGAACATCCCGGCTGACGAATCTCAAAACCGGCCTCCCGAATAATCTCTCCAAGGCCCTCCTCCTCTATCTTGCGTTCAACCTCTTTAGAGCCGGGGACAAGCCAGGCTGTAATCCCTTCCGCCTTCTTATGTCCCTTAACAACGGAGGCAAAAGCTCTAAAGTCCTCTATTCTGCCATTTGTGCAAGAGCCCAGGAAGATGTAATCTATCTTTTTGCCAAGCATAGGCTCGCCCGGCGCAAAGGCCATATAGTTGAGCGCCTTTGAGAAATTAGCTGCATCGCAACCCACCGCACTCTCCGGAATAGTTGCAGTAACAGGGCATCCCATTCCCGGATTGGTGCCGTATGTTACCATAGGCTCTATATCCGAAGCATTGAAGGAGAAGGTATAATCATAGTGCGCATCCTCGTCGCTCTTAAGCCTCTTCCACTCCTCCACAGCCTTGTCAAAGGCCTCTCCTGCAGGAGCATAAGGTCTTCCTTTAATATAGTTGAAGGTAGTCTGGTCCGGTGCAATAAGGCCTCCCCTTGCTCCCATCTCTATACTCATATTGCAGACGGTCATCCTCTCCTCCATACTCATTGCCCTGAAGGTGCTGCCGCAATACTCCACAAAGGTTCCGTTGCAGCCGGAGGTGCCAAGCTTGGAGATTATATAGAGAATAACATCCTTGGCACAGACACCTGGCGCAAGCCTGCCATTCACCTCAATCTTTGTCTGGCCCGGCTTGTTCTGCAGCAGAGACTGCGATGCAAAGACCATTGCCACCTCGCTTGTGCCTATGCCAAATGCAATATTGCCAAAAGCGCCGTGGGTAGCTGTATGACTGTCTCCGCATACAACCGTCTGACCGCAGAGCACCACGCCGCGCTCCGGACCGCATACATGCACAATGCCGTTGCCGGGGTCTCCCAATGGGAAATATTTTATGCCAAACTCCTTTGTATTTGCCGCCAGCTGCGCAACAGCCTTTGCAGAGGAGGGCTCCTCTATAGGCAGCTCCTGGTGCAGGGTAGGAGTATTGTGGTCGCAGGTTGCAAAGGTCATATCCGGCCTTCTCACCCTCAACCCCTTCTCTTTAATTGCCAAAAAGGCCTGAGGCGAGGTAACCTCGTGAATAAGATGCCTGTCTATATAGAGCAGAGAGGGCCCATTCTCAATCTCTTTTATTACGTGGGCCTCCCAAATCTTATCAAAGAGTGTCTTTCCCATAACTAAATAATCTTGGAGATAGCGTTAACCAGCGCCTCCACAGAGGCTGTAATAATATCTGTATTTGCAGAGAAGCCGTAGTAAACCTCTCCCTTATTCTCTATCTGAATATGCACCTTACCCATATCGTCCGTACCCCTTGTAATTGCCTGAATAAGGAACTCCTCCAAACTTATCTTTCTGTGGATAAGACTCTTAACGGCCTTAAACGCCGCATCTATAGGACCGTTTCCATCGGAGGTGGCCATACACTCCTCTCCATCTATGATAAGCTTTACGGTAGCCATAGGAATAAGATTCTTTCCGCAGGCAACCTGCAGATACTTAAGTCTTACCTTCTGCTGAATCTTCTCCTGGGAGACTCCTGCTATCATATAGAGGTCATAATCATTAATATCCTTCTTGCTGTCTGCCAGCTTAAGGAACTTCTCATAAGCCAGCTGCAGCTCATCCTCTGTAAGGTTAATATTAAGCTTCTGCAGATGATGATTAAGCGCTGCGCGGCCACTGCGCGCTGTAAGAGCTATTGTAGAGTCATTAACACCCACATCTGCCGGGTCTATAATCTCGTAGCTCTCCCTATTCTTAAGCACTCCGTCCTGGTGTATTCCCGATGAGTGGGCAAAGGCATTTCTTCCAACAATAGCCTTGTTTGGCTGCACAGGCATACGCATAAGAGTCTCAACAGACCTTGATACCTTACATATATGGGTTGTCTGGATTGATGTCTCTACAGGGAAGTCCTTACGGCATTTGATAGCCATAACCACCTCCTCCAAAGCGGTATTGCCGGCTCTCTCTCCAACACCGTTAATTGTAACCTCCGCCTGTCGCGCTCCGTTCATAATACCTGCAAGGGTATTTGCGGTAGCCATACCAAGGTCGTTATGGCAGTGGGTGGAGATAATGGCCTTATCTATATTAGGTACATTCTCCACAAGATATTTAATCTTTGCGCCATACTCCTCAGGGGTGCAGTAACCTGTTGTATCGGGAATATTAACCACCTTTGCGCCGGCAGCAATAACCTTCTCTATAACCTGCGCAAGGAACTCATTCTCTGTACGTCCAGCATCCTCCGCATAGAACTCAACCTCATCCACAAAGCGGCGGGCATATTTTACGCAGGCCACAGCCCTCTTCATAATCTCCTCTCTGGTGGAGTTGAATTTATACTTGATATGATAATCAGATGTGCCTATACCTGTATGAATCCTCTTGTGTTTTGCAAAGTGGAGAGCATCTGCAGCAACATCTATATCCTTCTCCACCGCCCTTGAGAGCGCGCAGATGGTGGAATTCTGGATAATCTTGGAGATCTCCACAATGGATTTGAAGTCGCCCGGGCTTGAGATGGGGAAACCGCACTCTATAATATCTACCTTGAGTGCCTCCAGAGCTCTTGCCAACTCTATCTTCTCTATGGTATTGAGCTGGCATCCCGGAACCTGCTCTCCATCTCGGAGAGTTGTGTCAAAAATGTATAACTTCTCTTTCATATCAATTAATTTTAATGTGTTTCACCAATTTGTACCAAAAAAGCCGTCCGGGCTCCCGAGCGGCTTCTGTATTCTGCAATTCTCTATACAACAGATGAATCAATACATAATCAGTCGCATCCGGGAGAGCGGTCTCTCCTGAAGTAGTAGTGATAGGCTGATGTTGATAACTGTTGCTTTCATTGTGGTGCAAATGTAGCAACAAATTTTTATGATACAAATTTTCCAAGCGGAAATTTAACATTATGTTATAATTTAATAATATCTTTCTCATTGATAATCCGCCAATTGCAACATCTGCACAAAAAAAATAATGAATAATTATAATAACTTTTTAAATATTTGTCTATATTTGCACCCGAAGAACAATATGGATTTGGGATTCCTCAAGTATGGTAAAGGATTTTGGAAAACATATTACCTCTGCAGTCATTATTAACAGTCTCATTCACAGGCTAGTGGTGGTCGTGGGTATTATTGTGCTATCTATTATCGTTTGTCAATAATTTTAAGGAATCCTGTAAGGTTAATTAAAAAGTGTAAGCTGCTTATTGGATTCATCCAGTAAGCTTTTTTTTTAGACAACTTTTACTTGTAATTTGTAAGTATAATGAATAAATTAAGAAGCAGTGTAACCTTTGAAGGTAGAAAGATGGCCGGAGCAAGGGCTCTTTGGTTTGCCAACGGAATGAAGAGAAGCCAAATGGGAAAACCTGTAATTGCTGTTGTAAACTCCTTTACACAGTTTGTCCCGGGTCACGTGCATCTGCATCAGGCCGGTCAATACGTAAAGAGTGTTATAGAGGAGGCCGGATGCTTTGCGGCAGAGTTCAATACCATTGCAATAGATGACGGAATTGCTATGGGTCACAGCGGTATGCTCTATTCTCTACCTTCTAGGGATGTCATTGCAGATAGCGTTGAATATATGTGCAATGCGCATAAGGCAGATGCTATGATCTGCATCTCCAACTGCGACAAGATTACTCCGGGTATGCTTATGGCTGCAATGAGGCTGAATATCCCTACGGTCTTTGTATCGGGAGGACCAATGGAGGCAGGAAGAGTAAAGGGCGCAGACTCGGACCTTATAGATATAATGGTAAAGGGTGCAGACCCTCAAGTGAGCGATGCGGAGATGGAGGATTTGGAGCAGGGCGGCTGCCCTACCTGCGGTTGCTGTTCGGGAATGTTCACAGCAAACTCTATGAACTGCCTTACAGAGGCTCTTGGTCTTGCTCTTGTTGGAAACGGTACCATTCTGGCTACCCACGCAAACCGCAAGGCGCTGCTTAAGAGAGGCGCAGAGTTGGTGGTAAAGCTTGCAAACGAGTACTATTTTAATGATAATGAGAAGGTTCTGCCACGCTCAATAGCTACTAAGGAGGCTTTTGAGAATGCAATGATGCTGGATATTGCAATGGGCGGTTCTACCAATACCGTACTCCACCTGCTGGCAGTTGCGCACGAGGCTGGGGTTGATTTTACTATGAAGGATGTGGACAGGCTCTCCAGAGTGGTGCCAGTGCTCTGCAAAGTCTCCCCAACCTGCAGCTATCATATTCAGGATGTTAACCGCGCAGGCGGAGTTATGGGCATTATGGGAGAACTCTCAAGAGGGGGCTATCTCCACTGCAATACTGCAAGAGTAGATTATGCTTCTCTTGGTGAGGCGCTTGCAGAGAATGATATAATGGCAGGCAACAATCGGGAGAAGGCGGTTCAGGAGGATTCTCCTCTCCACAGATATCTCTCTGCTCCGGGTTATAAGCGTACCGTAGAGCTGGGCGGCAACAATACTTATTATAAGGAGTTGGATCTTGACAGGGCCTCCGGCTGCATAAGGGATTTGGAGCATGCTTATGCAAAGGATGGAGGTTTGGCTGTGCTCTTTGGCAATATTGCGCCTAAGGGCTGCATTGTTAAGAGTGCCGGCGTGCCGCAGGATATGCTTCTCTTTAAGGGCAAGGCTGTTGTCTTTGAGAGTCAGGAGGATGCTGTTGAGGGTATCCTTGGGGGCAAAGTTAAGAGAGGAGATGTGGTAGTTATCCGCTACGAAGGGCCTAAGGGCGGCCCGGGTATGCAGGAGATGCTCTATCCAACCTCGTTCCTTAAGAGTATGCACCTTCATACAAGTTGCGCACTTATTACAGATGGCAGGTTCTCCGGCGGAACAAGCGGTCTCTCCATTGGTCATATCTCTCCGGAGGCTGCAAACAAGGGGCCTATTGCTCTTGTAAAGGAGGGCGACATTATTGAGATTGACATACCGGGCAGGGGCATAAAATTATGCGTAAGCGACGCGGAACTGGAGGAGCGCCGCAAAGAACTTGAGGCTGCCGGCGGTTATAAGCCTGTAGCAAGAGAGAGAGAGATTAGCAAGGCGCTTAAGGCGTATGCTTCGCTTGCCGGTTCTGCAGATATAGGTGGTGTAAGAATTATTTAACTCTTTGGAAATGACGCACGGACATAAAATTACTGGAGCAGAGGCGCTTATAAGGGCAATAGCCGACGAAGGGATAGATACCGTATTCGGATATCCCGGAGGAACTATTATCAATATCTACGACAAGCTCTATGAGAACAATTACAGAATAAAACACCTGCTTATGCGCCACGAGCAGGCTGCTGTTCACGCTGCAGAGGGGTATGCAAGAAGTACCGGCAAGGTGGGTGTCTGCATTGCCACAGCAGGCCCTGGAGCAACTAACCTGGTTACAGGTATTGCAGATGCTATGATGGATTCCACCCCTATCATCTGCATTACAGGACAGGTTAGCGCAGATGTGCTGGGCACCAACTTCTTCCAGGAGGCAGATATGATAAGCGTTACCATACCTATTACCAAGTGGAGCTATCAGATTACCAAGGCAGAGGAGATTCCCTCTGTAATGGCGCAGGCCTTCTACATTGCCAAGAGCGGCAGACCGGGCCCTGTGGTAATCTCCTTTACCAAGAATGCTCAGGTGGAGCTGGTAGACTATACCTATAACAGAAGAGCTGCCGCACAGGAGGTTGAAGAGATGCGCGGAATGTACTCAATGAAGGTAGATGCGCAGCTAAATGCCACAGAGACAGAGTATAAACTGGAACAGGCGGCAGAATTGCTCAATAATGCTGAGAAACCTCTTATTATTGCAGGACAGGGCGTGCTGCTCTCCGGAGCTTGCGACCTGCTAAAGCAGATTGCAGAGAGGGCCAACATTCCGGTTGCCTCCACCCTGCTTGGCTTGGGTTGTATGAACTGCAGAAATCCTCTCTACCTTGGTATGGTTGGAATGCACGGCAATATTGCTCCTAACAAGATGACTCAACTCTCCGATGCCATACTTGCAGTTGGAATGCGCTTCTCCGACAGGGTTACCGGAGCTGTAAAGGGCTATGCTCCCAATGCCCGCATAATTCACATAGATATAGACAAATCGGAGTTTGACAAGAATGTCTTTGCAGATATAAAACTGCACGGAGATGCAAAGGAGCTTCTCTCCAGACTCCTGCCTCTTCTCAAATTCAAAGAGAGAGCGGACTGGTTGGAGTACGGACGCCAGAAGAGGGCGGATGAGAAGCAGATGATTACCCTTCCGCAGCTAAAGAGCGAAGGACCTCTGCGTATGTCGCAAGTGATAGAGGCGCTCAACGACAAATTCAAGAGCAAGAGGATAGTTGTTACGGATGTGGGACAGAACCAGATGTTTGCAGCACGCTACATAAGGATGACCAGAAATGTCAAATGGCTCACATCGGGAGGACTTGGAACAATGGGCTACTCCCTCCCTGCTGCAATAGGCGCAAAGTGCGGCAATCCGGATGCGGAGGTTATTGCAATAATGGGCGATGGCGGCTTCCAGATGAATATGCAGGAGCTGGGCACAATTATGGCAAACAACATAAATATAAAGATTGTGCTTATGAACAACTCCTTCCTTGGAATGGTGCGTCAGTGGCAAGACCTCTTCTTTAACAAGAGATACTCCTTTACCCATTTGGATAATCCCGATTTTCAGATGCTTTGCGAGGCCTATGGCATAGAGCACAAGAGGGTTACCAACAAAGAGGAGATGCGCGTGGCAGTGCAGGAGATGCACCTTAGCAACAAATCTTACCTTATAGAGGCAATCATAGCAAAAGAGGAGAATGTCTTCCCGATGATACCGGGCGGCAAGACCCTGGATGGTATAATTTACAAATAAGAGATTATGGTACAGAACTTTACAATAGTGGCAGACGGCAAGAACAGGTTGGAGGTATTGAGCAGGATTACTGCCGTGCTTCTGCAAAAACAGATACCTGTAGAGAAGCTCTTCTTTGACAGTTCCGGAAATGGAGTAGGCAGAATAAAGATCTTCTGCCAGACAGAGAGAGAAGATATTCTAAAGAGAGCTGTCAACCAGATTGGCAGTATGGTAGATATATTTCAGGCCTATTATATAGAGGATAAAAAGAGATAACAAATTATATAAACGTTAAAAATCAGAGAAAATTATGGCAACAATGAATTTTGGCGGCGTAGAGGAGAAGGTAGTAACCCGCGCCGAGTTCCCGCTTGCTCACGCAAGAGAGGTATTGGCTAATGAGACAATTGCAGTACTTGGCTATGGCGTACAGGGTCCTGGTCAGTCTATGAACCTTAGAGACAATGGATTTAATGTAATTGTTGGACAGCGCAAAGGCTCAAAGAGCTGGGATAAGGCAGTTGCAGACGGTTGGGTTCCGGGCGAGACACTCTTCGAACTGGAGGAGGCTTGCCAGAGAGGCACAATCATAGAGTTCCTTCTTTCAGATGCAGGTCAGATATCTGCTTGGCCAATGGTAAAGAAGCACCTTACACCGGGCAAGGCACTCTACTTCTCACACGGCTTCGGCATCACCTATAACGACCGTACCGGCATTGTTCCTCCAAAGGATGTAGATGTAATAATGGTTGCTCCAAAGGGTTCCGGAACATCTCTCCGCAGACTCTTCCTTGAGGGCAGAGGCCTCAACTCATCATACGCCATCTATCAGGATGCAACAGGCAAGGCATACGACAGGGTAATAGCAATGGGCGTAGGCGTAGGCAGCGGCTACCTCTTTGAGACCACCTTCAAGAGAGAGGTTTACTCAGACCTTACCGGCGAGCGCGGCACACTTATGGGTGCTATCCAGGGCATCTTTGCTGCACAGTACGACACCCTCCGCGAGCATGGCCACACCCCTTCAGAGGCCTTCAACGAGACCATAGAGGAGCTCTCACAGAGCCTTCTTCCACTTGTAGCAGAGAATGGTATGGACTGGATGTACGCAAACTGCTCAACCACCGCACAGCGCGGCGCATTGGACTGGTGGAAACGCTTCCGCGACGCTGCAAAACCAGTATTCGAGCAGCTTTATGAGAGCGTAAAGAGCGGCAACGAGGCACAGATCTCTATAGACTCCAACAGCAAACCAGACTACAGAGTTAAACTTGAGGCAGAACTTAAAGAGTTGCACGACAGCGAGATGTGGCGCACAGGCGAGACTGTTCGCGCACTCCGTCCAGAGAGAAACTAATTATGGAACCGAGAGACTATTTTCCTCAGTTACACAAGATATCGGAGGCCAGAATGGTGTTGGGAGAGATACTCTCTCCCACCCTGCTGGCACCTAACCCCTACCTTGGCAAGAAATACAATGCCAACATAATGCTCAAGAGGGAGGACCTGCAGATTGTACGCTCCTACAAAATCAGGGGAGCATACAACAAAATCAGGCACCTCAGCGCAGAGCAGATGAAGTGCGGCGTAGTCTGCGCAAGTGCCGGCAACCACGCTCAAGGAGTGGCCTTCTCCTGCAACAAATTAGGCATCAAGGGCTATATCTATATGCCTGAGACAACACCAAAGCAGAAGATTCAGCAGGTGCGCATGTTCGGAGAGGATAATGTAGAGATAATCCTCACAGGCGACAACTTTGATGCTGCCAACAAGAGCGCGCGCGAATTTGCGCAGAAAGAGGGCAAAACCTTCATTCCACCCTTCGACGACCCTCAGATAATAGAGGGGCAGGCCACCATTGGAATGGAGATATTGCAGGAGTGCAAAGGTGTTCCGGACTATATCTTTGTCCCGATAGGAGGAGGCGGATTGGCCTCCGGCGTTGGAGCCTGCATAAAACAGATGAGCCCATCCACCAAGATAATTGGCGTTGAGCCTGCAGGAGCTGCGGGAATGAAGTGCTCTTTGGAAGCGGGAAAGGTTACCACGCTGGATAAGGTAGACAACTTTGTAGACGGAGCAGCTGTACGCAGAGTTGGAGACTATACCTTTGAGATATGCAAAAAGGTGCTGGACGACATTGTAGTAGTGCCGGAGGGTGCTGTCTGCTCCACCATACTTGAGATGTACAACAGAAACGCCATTGTAGTTGAACCTGCCGGCGCTCTCTCTGTTGCAGCTCTGGACTTCTACGCAGAGAAGATAAAGGGCAAGAATGTAGTCTGTGTAATAAGCGGCAGCAACAACGACATTACCAGAATGGAGGAGATAAGGGAGAGATCCCTCCTCTATAGCGGACTCAAGCACTACTTTATCATAAGAATGGCGCAGCGTTCCGGAGCTCTTCTCTCATTTGTAAGAGATGTGCTGGGTCCTAAAGACGACATCACATACTTCTCATACATAAAGAAGACCAACAGGGAGCAGGGTCCAATCATAATTGGAATAGAGCTCTCCTCGCCCGGAGATTTTGAACCGCTTATTCATAGGATGGAGGCCAACGGCATTGTTTACGAATACCTTAACAACAACAGCGACCTCTTTGAGTTTCTCATCTGACACATTAGAAAACGATTAAAAAAGATAAAACATTTGCACTATGGACTGGTCAAAACTAACATTCAAATACTCCAAGACAAACACAGTTGTCTCAACTCTCTACAGCAACGGAGAATGGGGTCCAATCAAGAGCCAGAAAGAAGACTCCTTCAACCTTACTGTCTTCTCCCCATCCCTCCACTATGGTATGTCCTGCTTTGAGGGATTTAAGGCCTTCAGGGGCGTAGACGGAAAAGTGCGTATGTTCAGACCTTACGAGAACGCGCGCAGATTCCAGAGATCCGCAGCCTTCCTTGGCATACCTGCCCCGGATGAGGAGCTCTTTGTAAAGGTGTGCACACAGGCTGTAGCCGAGAATCTGGACTTCTTGCCCCCTTACGAATCCAGAGCATCCCTCTATGTAAGACCGCTGCTTGTAACCACAATCCCATCCTGCAACCTTGTACCGCAGAATGATGGAATACTCTTTATGGTAATCACAATGCCTGTTGGCGCCTATGCAGGAGCAAACCTCCACTCCATAAAGAGTGTGATAGCAAGGGATTACGACCGTGCGGCACCAAAGGGAAGCGGCACAGTAAAGATTAGCGGCAACTACGCAGAGGCAATGTTTGCCGGCGGAGAGGCTGTAAGACTCGGTTACAAAGATGTGCTCTACCTTAATCCAGGCGAGTACAAATACATAGATGAGTTCTCCTCCGCAAACTTCTTTGGAATAAAGGATAACACATACGTAACCCCTCTCTCAAATACTGTTCTCCCATCAATCACCAACAAGTCCCTCCAGCAGATAGCCCAGGACCTTGGAATGAAGATGGAGAAGAGAAAGGTTCCGGTAGAAGAGCTGGCAGAATTTGAAGAGGTTGGCCAGTGCGGCACCGCAGTTGTCATTACCCCGGTAGATACCATAGATGACAAAGAGGCACTTGCCGCTGCAGAGATTAAGAGAAGATACCACTACGACTACGGCCAGCGCGGCTGTGGAGAGAAGAGCGAACTCCTCTACAAAACCATCACCGGCATCCAATACGGCGAACTGGAAGACACCCACGACTGGTGCCTCTACCTCTAGCGCCGCCACCTCTGATACGGCCAAACGCCTATCCAAAAAGAGACCCTCCACACCTTGGAACTTGACAAAGTGCGGAGGGTCTTTTGCGTTAGAGTATTGTATTTCAACTAATTTTATATTATATTTGTGAAAATACCTTTCGTATGAGTAACAAGTATTGGCGCATATTATTGTTGATATCCGTTCTTCTTGTCACCAGACCTGCAACTGTACAGGGAACAGTGTCTCTCGCTCCGTCCACTACAATACCAGTACTCTCTACATACACCTATCTTGCAGACGGAACCAAGTATAAAATCATAGACGCTGCCGGAAATGGTAGGTCCTATATAGGCCCATTCTGCCTTGCCATAGAAAAGAGTGGCAGCGGCTCCAGCGCAGAGACAAAGGCCTATCTGGAGAGCATAGAGAAAGATGGCGGAAGGATAGTGGCAATAGAAGAAGAGACGGGCTCTGGAACAAACAGCCAGAGAAGCACATCATACACCACACTCTTCTTCATAAGGGACCATTTGGGAAGCATCCGAGCAGTAACAGATGCACAAGGGCACATCCTGGAGAGAAACGCATACTATCCTTTCGGACTGCAGACAAACCAGAACCTGGCCTTTCCAACAATCACAACTTCCCTTGCAACACTATATCCCAACAGCATCTCCTCTCTCCCGACAAGACGTGACCTATACAACGGAAAGGAGATCCAAACCGCAGCAGGAACAGACTATCTGGACTACGGATTCAGGCAGTATGACCCAACTGCCGCAAGGTGGTTCAATATAGACCCGATGGCGGAGAAATACTCGTCTTTGACGCCGTATAATTATTGCAAGGAAGCTCCAATATATTTTACTGATTACCGGGGTTTATTCAACATTAAAACGGGAATGATTGAAAAAGGAGATAACTTAATAGAAATTACAAAAGCCATAAATAATCATTTTAGAACTAATTTATCTGTCGAACAGATTGCTGAAGCAAACAATATCGATGATGTTAATAGAATATTTGCTGGTAATAAGATTATTCTGCCGGGTCAACACATATACCTAGTATTTAATCTTAAAGTATTAAAAGTTAAAGATTTAACATATGACTTTGATTACCCTGATCTAAGTTGGATAGGCACTAGCGGAAGAGAAGGATACCAGGATCGCAAATATCAATCCTTCAGAGATAAGGGACCAATACCAGAAGGCGAGTACATAGTTGATCCGTCTAATACTCAATCCTTTTCTGAAGTCTCTATCTATAATAGATTAATAGGCATGATTGGTTTTGGGACTTGGCCTGGTCTAACTGTTTCCTGGGGATACTATAGAACATGGATTATTCCTACAGAAGAGACTAATACATATGACAGATATGGTTTTTCTATACATGGAGGAGCTTATCCGGGATCAGCTGGATGTATAGATCTTACAAGCAACAACGACAGATTTCATACATGGCTTAAAGCTTATAACCGAGTTATAACATTGAGAGTTGTCTATCCATGATCGGTATTGATATAACATAAACATTATATTATGAAAAAGAAAGGTAAAATTATATTTAGTATTGCAATAATTATTATTGAATGTCTTTTACTATTCATTTATATAGAATCTTTTGTGTATTACGTAAATAATATTGACGAGTTTCATTTTGGAACAGAAGTTGTTGATAAGTCTGGAATCTTATTTATTAATAAGCACGTCTATCAATTACATCTAACAATTCAAGTTATTATATCTTTTATCATATTATTGTGCTTATTTCTAAAAAAAAGAAAACTTCTAACTTTTGTATTGCTATTGCAATTCATTATTATAATTATTATTGCCATCCAGGCAAATTTTACAATAGAGTAAACTAGAAGCAGAAGTCTATTGCGAACTTCTTAAACCTGGTCACTTTTAGTTGATGATATAGTACTTCATATCACATTAGCATAGTCAACAACCTGCCCTGCAGCAACCATTGCGCCAGCCTCTTTGCAGAAGATGCCGGAGGTGGCGTAAGCAATCGGTGCAGATGGGCCGCA
>SAMEA3663028__coassemble_264_pt1 | contig 22863 bp, 20 predicted proteins | sample SAMEA3663028__metabat2_low_PE_034 | metagenome-assembled genome bin SAMEA3663028 (sample SAMEA3663028) | pig gut metagenome | biome: pig gut; feature: pig-associated habitat; material: faeces | place: France | collected 2012
ATTGCCTTGGAGGCATCACACTCTTGCGAGACCTCAGGCGTCTCCGCCTCTGCCACTCCCAGCACAAAGACTCCTTTGGCAACCCGCTCAATCTCACAATCAAATGGCGATTTTATATATTGGGATAATATCTTCTTCTGCTCTTTGGATCCCTTTAGCAGCTCTGCCGCCTCTTTTGGGGTCTCCGCTTGAGCTCTCATATTTGCATAATCTTCCATAAATTTACTAAACTTTGAAACATCTCGCTCAAAGTTAGTAAAAAATGTCAAAAGAGAGATTAAAAAGAGAGTGCTATCTGCAGCTATTTTTGCGACAATCCGCAACCGAGCCTGTAGGGACAACCCCGCTTATACCATTAAAGACTCTGTTATAGAGATGAATCTTCTCTTTAAGAATGGCAGCAACCTCCTCCGGAGAGTCTGCGCCATAGACCTTATCGTCGGGAATCTGAGGATAGCGGATTCTCTCGTCAAGTCTGGTATCTGCCAGCTTGGAAGACCATCCCTCAACTGTGCGATAAGCAATTATAAGTTTGAATGTAGACCAGGAGACTGCTATCTCCGACAATGTTCCGGCACCTCCTCCAATTGCCACTACGGCATCTGCAGCGCCGGTCATTCCGTTTCGCAAGATATCCATACCTGTAGGTATGACAATATCCACATACTTGTTTACCCTTCCTCTGTCGTAAGAGGGAATAAGGCCAATAGTATCCCCCTCTTTATATCGGGAAGAGCTGTGCGCTCCCTCGCAGACGCCCTCCATAACTCCGGTAAGGCCGCCGCATTGCACTCTATAGCCATTATCCACCAACATTTTGCCTGTCTCAAAGGCCAAATCATATTTGGGAGACCCCTTATCCACAAAGGCATCTCCAACAACTGCTACTGTCAATCTCATAAAAAAGAGAAGGAGGGCACTGTACTCTGTTTAAAAGAGATACAGCCCCTCCCCAAAAAACAATTACTCTTTAACGGAGAAATGCTCCTTACCCATTGCGCAAAGCGGACACTCAAAATCATCAGGGAGTTTCTCAAATGGGGTGCCTGGCGCAATACCTGCCTCCGGAACTCCTACTGCAGGGTCATAAACCCATCCGCAAACATCACATACGTACTTTTTCATAATGCAAATTGTATTAATTGTTAAACATGCTATCTTCCGAATAGTTTTGCAAAAATAGCAAAAAAGTGCAAAAAATTTTTGCATAATGAAAAAATGATGTAACTTTGCACCCGCTAAGCCCAGATGGTGAAATTGGTAGACACGCCACTTTGAGGGGGTGGTGCCGGTTACGGTGTGCAAGTTCGAGTCTTGTTCTGGGCACAGAGAGAGTGACTAACATAAGTTGGTCACTCTCTTTTTTATTTGTATTTTTGCAACCATAAGAGAAGATTTGGAGTATGATAGACCTTTTGAACTTTTCCCTTGCAGACATTATAGACATTCTGCTTGTTGGCGTACTTATCTATCAGATATACAGGCTAATAAAGGGCACTGCAGCTCTTAATATCTTTATTGGCATAATAATAATCTACCTTGCCTGGTTTGTGGTAAATGCTCTCAATATGAGATTGCTCTCCGCCATTACAGGCCAAGTGCTCAGCGTGGGAGTCATAGCGCTCATAGTAATCTTCCAACAAGAGATAAGGCGCTTCCTCATTCATCTGGGCAGCGATGCCAGTGGACACAGAAATATTACAAAGGCAATATTCGGGCACAAGAGCAATAAAGTTCCTTTGGAGATTCTGGAGGAGATTACCCAAGCCTGCAGAAAGATGTCGGAGACAAAGACCGGAGCCCTTATTGTAATGTCCCACACCTCTTCTCTGGAGTTTGTAATAGAGACAGGAGATACCTTGGACGCAAATATAAAGAGAAGGCTTATAGAGAATATCTTCTACAAAAATGCTCCTCTGCACGACGGAGCTATGATTATCTCCAACAACCGCATTGTAGCGGCAAGGTGCACACTTCCTATGAGCGAGAGCCAGAACATTCCTGCCAACCTTGGAATGAGGCACAGAGCCGCCGCCGGCCTTACAGAGCAGACAGATGCTACCGTAATAGTTGTCTCCGAGCAGACCGGCAACATCTCCTTTGTAAAGAACGGCGAGATAAAAGTAATGAGCAGCATCATAGAACTAAGGCAGTGCATAGAGAACGCCGCATAGCAAGCGCAGGCCTGGAGCTTTAACTCTTCTGTCAAAATTCTTAATTTTTTGACAGATTGCAAAATTTCTGTCAAATTTGTACCATTCCACATACGCCAGCGTGGCAATACTAACCCTGCAACCAAGTTGTTTCACCAGAATTGAGGCGCAGACATCGGATGGTGGCCGTTGACCAGCACCTCAATCACCTAAAATACTTCATGCCCCGACAGAGAATATCCCCACAGCTGCCGGACAGAAAAAAGGCCCTTTTCTTGGCCGAAGTCCACAATTAACCCTCAGCGGCCAAAAAAACAACCATTTTCTTGGCCTAAGTCTCCTAACAACCATCAAGTAGCCAGAAGCATAGCAGCTTGGATATTGCTCATATGTATCGTTGATAAGTATAGTTGATGTGGATCGTTGATGGGCATCGCAACTGTAAGTAAGTGTAATCTTTCATGGAAACAATTCCTCCAGAATCGCATTGTCAATTCGTAGCATTCTCCGAAGCTGTTGGTTGGAGGCGTTGTAGTTGAAATGCATATAGCGGGCAGTATCTATCCTTTGCTGCACAGTAAGCTCTGCAGCAGTCTTCACCAAGTACTCCTTTTTGATGTATGAGCAAAGGAGTGTGTATAGCTCTTCGTCTGTCAAGAAGATAGAATCCTTTAATCTGGCTGCTATTAGACTGAATGCTTCTGAGTTACGTGTAAGAGAATTGAAATAACTCCTGGCATCCCTGAACATGCTTTCTCCGAGTTTGACATCGCAGAATGATGGAATAAATGGCATTGAGTTAACTTCTCTTAAATCTGCCAATGACGCAATGTTTTTTGTGTGAAGCAAAGCCCTTTGATCCAGGATAGGAAGTTCTCCCAACAGCGATGTATTCAGGAATTCAATCCATGGGCAGAAATATGCACAACCTCCTCCCCACAGGTATGAGTACGGTGTGTATGCCGGATTGGCAACATACGCATTCCGATTTGCATAAATAATTTCATTACGCAGAGACTGAAGACTTTCTATCGGAAGAATACCCATTTTAAACTGGCTCCAATCGATAGCCCGTTGCCTCTTTGGGAATGCCATTTTGAGTCTTACTGCAAATAGGTCAAATGCCTTAACGCAATTTTCCCGATGGCCAGCTAGAATCAGATGTACGTGGTTGGTCATCAATTCAAATGTAAGTGCCCGCACCTCTTTGCTTAAATGCAATGATGTTGCCAGAGACCACATACCTGCTTTGAAATCCTCGTTACAGCAGAAGATGTTCTGCATCTTTGTCCCATCTGTATACACATGCCAATACGGTCCGTTAACAATAAATATACTTTCACAAATCCTCTCTTTCTCCGAAAAGCTCAGAGCACTATAATCCTTCTTCATAAATTTATAGTTTAACAATTGTAATTCTTCCCTATGTCCTATTGCTCGGCCAAAAAAAACAGCCATTTTCTTGGCCTAAGTCTCCTATCAACCTTCATTGGCCAGAAACATATCTCACTCATCATACGCCAGCGTTGCAATGGAGATTCTGCACCTGTAGTGGCTGTGGAGCAGCAGCGCGCAGGCCTGGAGCGTTGCACCGGTGGTAAGCACATCATCTACAAGCAAGATATGGGCATCATATAATCCTTCATATTCTCTTCCCGATAATGCAAAGGCATTCTGCACATTAAGCGCCCTGGACTCCTTGTCTTTCGCAGTCTGGGTTTGGGTAAACCTGCACCTGCGCAATGAACCGGACGCCATGCGGGGCAATTTGGCATCTGTGCAGGAGTTCATTCCCTGCAGAATACCCTCTGCTATAAGTTGCGACTGGTTATAACCGCGCTTTAGTTTGCGCCGCCAATGCAGCGGCACCGGCACTATGTAATCTATTGAGGAGTTGCTGCCTATCCTCTCTCCCAGTTCCCTGCCCATCACGCGGGCCAGCCGGGTGGAAGAGGCATATTTGATGGCATAAATAATCTTCTTATAATTATCCCTGTAGAAAAATAGCGAGTATTGCCTCTCCAATGGCACCTTTGCAGAGAAGGACTCCTCCGCAGCACCTTCTTTATAGCACCACTGATAACTGTAGGGCATATCTGCCCTGCAGGGAATGCAGAGATATCTCTCCCCTCCAACAAGGGGTCTGTTGCAGACAATGCAACGCTTGGGAAAGAAGAGGCACCAGAGCGACTCGGCCCAGAGCCGCATTGCGCCAAGAAGGGATTTGGCAGAATTTTGACCCATAAACACCTTGCAATAAAGTAGGTTAAGCACAAAGATAGGGAGGTTGCAGGGTGCGGCAGATAATCGGGAGTAAAAAAAATACAATAATCTTTTGCAATATTGATAAAGCACTATATCTTTGCACCTGAAATGTGGAGAGATTTGACTGCTTGCAACCACAATAAAAAATGCTAAAACGATTTATACAGGGCGCTTCCGGTGCCCGTAAATTATTGACTAAGCAGCCCCGTTGGAGGCTGTTTTTTTTTATTATTGAAAGAAGAGCGATATGAACTATTTATTTACATCGGAGTCAGTCTCCGAGGGGCATCCGGATAAGGTTGCCGACCAGATATCTGATGCTGTTCTGGATGAGTTTCTGCGTCAGGACAGGGATTCAAAAGTAGCCTGCGAGACCTTTGTAAGCACAGGTCTTGTTGTAGTTGGAGGAGAGGTGCGTTCAGAGGCCTACGTAGATATCCAATCAGTGGCTAGAGGTGTAATAAACAAAATAGGTTATACCAAGGGTGAGTATATGTTTGACGGCAACAGCTGCGGTGTTCTCTCAGCCCTGCACGAACAGTCGCCGGACATAAACCGCGGCGTTGTTGTAAAAAAGAGAGAGGAGCAGGGAGCAGGAGACCAGGGAATGATGTTCGGATATGCCTGCAAGGAGACAGAAGACCTTATGCCTCTGCCGCTCTACCTCTCACACATAGCGCTAATGGAACTTGCCAAGATTCGCAAGGAGACAGAGCTTATGCCATATCTCCGTCCCGATGCAAAATCCCAGTTTACCATTGAGTACTCTGCAGAGAACAAACCTGTGCGCGTGCATACCATTGTAATCTCTACTCAGCACGACGAGTTTGATGACGATATGGCAATGCAGCAGCGCATAAAATGCGACATAAAGAATATCCTTATTCCGCGTATGATGGAGCGCATTCCTGCCCAGACCCGGAGCCTCTTTGGCAAGATAGTATTTGCAGGCTCCCCTGAGGCGGCAGAGGGCGGCGCGCTCTCTTGCGGACTTGCAGAGGGTATGACGCTGCTCCACGTAAATCCAACAGGCAAGTTTGTGATTGGAGGCCCTCACGGCGATACCGGCCTTACAGGCAGAAAGATTATTGTGGATACCTATGGCGGAAGAGGCGCGCACGGCGGAGGAGCCTTCTCCGGCAAGGATGCCAGCAAGGTTGACAGATCTGCCGCCTACGCCGCAAGATATATTGCCAAGAACCTTGTTGCTGCAGGCGTTGCAGATGAGGCGCTTGTAGAGTTGGCCTACGCAATAGGCGTTGCTAAGCCGGTAAGCATCTTTGTAAATACCTACGGCACCTGCCGCGTGGAGAGCCAGGGCAAGAGAATGCAGGATGCGGAGATTGCAGCCATTGTAGATGAGCTCTTCGACTTGCGCCCTGCAGCAATAATCCGCAAATTTGGCCTCACCTACCCTATCTTTGAGCCTACAGCCTCTTACGGCCATATGGGCCGTACTCCATTCAAGAGAGAGGTTGAGATTATGGAGAAGGGAGTGAAGGTAAAGAAGGAGGTACAATTTTTCGGCTGGGAAAAGACCGACTCCGTAACAAAGATTCGCAAGAGATTCAATCTCTAAAGAGATAGGGAGAGTTTATGACAAACATAGAGCGCAAACTGGATTTTGTTAAGATAAGGGAGGGTGTACTTACATCCTGCACCACCAACTATGCGCGCAAGCGCACAGAGGATGAGCAAATAAGCCTCTCCGCTCCGGAGATAGAGCACCGCCTTGCCCTTACAGACGAGATGCGCCTGATATGTATGTTTGAGAGCTCTTTTCCATCCGGCGGATTTGAGGATTGCATAGAGTTTCTCAAGCCTCTTGAACTGCTCTCCAGCGTAATAAGTCTGGAGAACCTGGTGAGGCTGGGCCGTTTTACAAACCTTATGAGGGAGATCACCTCCTTCTTTGCCGAGTGCAGCGCAGAGAAGTATCCTTGCCTTAAAGAGTTCTCCTCCAAGGTTATCTACTTTCCGGAGATAAAGAGAAGGATAGAATCCATAATCGACAGATTTGGAGAGGTTAAGGATAATGCCTCCACACAACTCTTCGAGATAAGGAGTGCTATAAGGGAGCGTGAGAACTCTGTAAACAGAAGAATAGAGGCGGTGCTCAAACGGGCAAAGGCAGAGGGGCTTGTAGAGGATGGAGCAACCGTGGTGCTCAGAGATGGGCACGCGCTCATTCCCGTAACCGCATCACTCAAGAGGAAATTGAAGGGCATTGTGCTGGATGAGTCTGCAACAGGAAAGACAGCCTTTGTGGAGCCTATAGAGGTGATTGAACTCAATAACGAGATTCGGGAGCTCTATTTTGCACAAAAGAGGGAGATTGAGCGCATCCTCTCCGAGTTCTCGGATTTTCTCCGTCCCTACCTTCCCAATCTACTGGAGAGCGCGGAGTTTATGGGAGAGCTGGATTTCATAAGGGCAAAGGCGCTGCTCTCCATAAAGATGGAGGCAGGAAAGCCCATAATATCAAGAGATAACGAGTATAAACTCATCCGCGGACGCCATCCCATTCTGGAGGCAACCCTCAAGAGGGAGAAGAAGCAGATTGTTCCCCTCACACTCACATTAACCCCGCAGAAGCACCTGCTAATAATATCGGGACCAAATGCGGGCGGAAAATCTGTTTGCCTTAAGACAGCCGGATTGCTGCAGTATATGTTCCAATGGGGCATTCTGGTTCCTGCGGCAGAAATCTCGGAGTTCCGCATCTTTGAAGAGATATTTGTGGATATCGGAGATGAGCAATCCATTGAGAATGACCTTAGCACATACAGTTCGCACCTTACAAATATGAAGGGGCTCCTGCAGAGAGCCAACTCCTCCAGTCTTATCCTTATAGACGAGTTCGGTTCTGGCACAGAGCCTGCAGCGGGCGGCGCCATTGCGGAGACAATCCTCTCGGAGATGGAGAGAAGGGGCGTCTTTGGTGTGGTTACCACGCACTACACAAACCTCAAGTTCTTTGCAGAGAGAAGCAGAGGCGCAATTAATGGCGCAATGATGTTTGACACTGCAAAGATAGAGCCTCTCTACAAACTGGAGATGGGGTTGCCGGGCAACTCCTTTGCATTTGAACTTGCAAGAAAGATTGGATTGCCGGAGGAGATTGTGAAGGAGGCAGAGGAGCGCGCTGGCAACGACTACGTGGATATTGAGAGGCAGCTGCGGAAAATCTCCAAGAACAAACGCGCAATAGAGGAGAGGCTGAACAGAATAAAATCTACAGACAGAACCCTGGAGAGCATAACAGACAAATATCAGAAGGAGCTCTCACAGATACAACAGGTAAAGAGGGAGATTCTGGAAGAGGCAAAGATGCAGGCAGAGGAGATTCTTAAGGAGGCCAACAGGCGCGTAGAGGCCACCATAAGGGAGATAAAGGAGGCTCAGGCAGAGAAGGAGAGAACCAAGATTGCCAGGGGCTCGCTTAAAGAATTTGCCCAGAGCCTGCAGCAAAGCGAAGAGAATGAGAGGGATAGGAAGATAGCCGCCAAGATGGAGCAGCTTAAGGAGCGCCAGCGCCGCAAAGAGGAGCGCCGCAGAAGAGAGGCAGAGGGCAAAGGCGGAGCAGAGGGCAATGGGGCCGTAGAGGGCAATGGAGCAGCAACTGCAAAGGAGGCTGCAGAATTTGGCAGAGAACTTGCAGTGGGAGACAAGGTGAGAATCAAATCCAATGGCCTTACTGGAGAGGTGACAAGGCTCAACGGCAAGCGCATCACCGTTACCGTAGGCAACATTATAAGCACGCTGGCACCGGAGGCACTGGAGCGCATCTCCAACAGAGAGTACAACAGCACAATAAAGAGCTCCTCCAGGTTTGTCGGAGATACGGAAGAGAGCATCCGCAACCGTAAACTTAACTTCCAGACCAGCATAGATATAAGAGGAGAGCGCCTCTCAGATGCCCTGGAGATAGTAGAGCGCTTCATAGATGATGCCGTAATGCTTAATATGCAGGAGGTAAAAATTCTGCACGGAAAGGGTAACGGCATACTTAAAGAGGAGATACGCAAATATCTCCGCACCGTTGGAGGAGTTGCCTCCTGCACAGACGAGGATATAAGATATGGCGGCTCCGGCATAACCGTAGTACATTTGGAATAATTGAGACAGAGATATGAGAAGATATTTTTCCCGACAGATGGCAGCGCTGCTCTTTATTGCTGCAACGCTTATTGCAACAGGGTGCTCAAATGGAAACGAGGCAAAAAAGAGCGCCCAGGAGTTTTTGGACTATTTCTTCGCTACAGAGTATGAGATGGCGCAAGAACTCTGCACAGATGAGGTAAAGGAGTATCTAGAGAGCGGTCTTAAGGAGTTTATGGCCCTTCCGCAAGAGACAAAGGAGTCTGTAAAGAGACAGGTCTCCTCCTTTAAAGCAGTGGTAGAGAGTATGGAGAAGTTGGAGAAGAAGCAGATTAAGATATATTACTCCGTAATCTCAGCGCCGGACACATTGCTCTCCCGTCGCAGCCTTGTAATGCAAGAGATGGAGGAGGGTTGGAGAGTATCACAGATATGCAAATAGTTACACTAGCAAGAGAGAGATTATGAGATACGCAGATTTACATAGCCACAGCCAGTTCTCGCCGGACAGCAACAACACCATAGAGTCCCTTATAAAGGATGCTCTGGCAAAGAACCTCTCAGTTCTGGGAATAACAGACCATCTGGACCTTGACCCCCCTACAAGAGATGGAGCACTCCTTAAATTTGTCTTTAATCCGCAGGAGCAGCAGGGAGAGATAGAGAAGGTTTGCAGAGAGATGGAGTCTGCAGGCGTACGCACCACCTCAACTGCCGACGGGAGTGAGAGACTTTTGGTCCTTAAGGGCGTAGAGATTGGAATGCAGCCAATAAGCAGTCAGAAAATCAAAGACTTCTGCAACAACAACAAATTTGACCACATCATTGCCTCCATCCACTTTATAGATGGAGAAGACCCATACTACCGCAATTACTACATTGGCAAAGATGCCTACAGCGCATACTCCAGAGTTTTGGAACTTATCTGGAAGACCTCTCTGGAGAATCCCGACTTTGACATAATTGGGCACTTCGATTATGTAGTGCGTTATGCCCCCTACACAGGCTCAGAGAGAGATATCACCTTCTCCCGATATCAGGACTACTTCATACCAATCCTGAAACTTCTGGCAGAGAGAGGCAAGGCACTTGAAATAAACAGCAAGACATATCAGAACTTTGACGGTTTTACCCCTACCCTGGACATAGAGATACTCAAGGAGTTCCGAAGACTGGGAGGAGAGAACATCACTCTTGGCTCCGATTGTCACGAGCCCGGCAAATTGGGGTTTGATTTTGACCGCTTTGCCGCCATCATAAAGAGCTGCGGTTTCAACTACCTTACCTACTACAAAGAGAGAGAGCCAATTCACTACAAAATTGAGCTTTAGCCTATCCACTAAGGATAAATACGGTTAAAGACCTCCCTCCACTCATACTCCTTATCTGCCAATCCGTTTGCAAAGGTTAGGGAGTAAATATAGATATACTCGCCTGTAGATAACTTCTTATAGCGCTCAACCTCAACAGGATCCACCTGATAGTAGGCAATGTGCAGTTCAGGATAGTTCTCCGGGCGCTTTATATTGAAGGTGAAGGTAGAACCGTCAACCATAGGGTACGAGCTTCCATTGTTAAAGGTAATCACCTTGGTCTCATACAGATAGTCGTCCGCATCAGCAGCAGTGTAGCTAACGCCGCGGAAGGTATAGTCGCAGATGTTATAGAGCTCCTCTCTGGAGGAGAAGAGAATTGTCCTTGGATTGCTGAACCACCTTACCTTAATCTCATTGTTGTACCCTACCCTCATAGAGGTACTCCTCTTCTCCAGCACTTCGGAATCTAGCGTTCTTGAGAAGGCAACAATATAGACCATCTCATATATATTTACCTCCAGTCCCGCGCTATCACCCAGCCCTCCTGCAAGAGAGACCTTCAGAGAGTAGTTGCCATTGGAGCTGCTCGGGTTTGCAAACCTCAGCGACCCTCCATTCAAATCTACCGTACAGTCAGGCGCCCCAAGACTCCCTATCCAGGATATCTCCAGGAGGTGGCGGTAATCGGGGTCGGTCTCTATCTCCAGAGGCACCACCGTCTCTTCATTTCCCCTGTTTACAATCACATCCACAGAGGTTTTGCTCATAGAGATTGTTGGCTTTACAGCAATGGCCGCTGAGGCTGAGATATCGGGAAGATCCTTAAACCTTATGGTAAGGTTGCCTCCATCGCCAACCTCATTGCCCTGCAGCGTAAGACTCTTTAGGCCGGAAGAGGGGTCTGCACTCTCCGAGAGGCTGCCCGTTACCGCTGCAGATGAGAGCAGAATCTCCAGCGGCAGCACCTTTGCAGAGGCAGGCAGCACATTGTATTCTGCCACTTTTGGCAATTGCTTGTAAAGAGTTATGCTTTCGGGCAGCTCTATTCTTGCCTCCTCCACCCTTATATTGCAGGAGGCTGTAGCCTCTCCATTTGTTGCAGTAATTACAGCGCTTCCATTTGCAAGAGAGCGCACCTTTACATATTGCGAGGTTGACTCAACCACCTCCAGCAGAGACTCGTCGGATATCTGAAGGGCAGGCACCGCCGAAGCAGGCGAGAGCTGCGAGTAGTTAAGCACAGCAACCTCTCCCCTGTAGAGCACCCTCTCGCTCTGCTCAAAGGCCACCACTGCAGGTCCTTGAGGAACATCGTCAAGCTGGCTTGTATCCACGCTCCAGCTATTCTCATCCGCGCTTCCGTTGCCTCTGAAATAGACCGTACAGAGGTACTCCGTATTCCTGCAGATATTGCAATCTGTAAAGCCCTTTCCAAGGTAGAACCTGTAGATTATCTCTCCTCTCTTCAAGGGTGAGATATAGTCATACACCATCTCTATATAGGTGGAGAGGCTCTTCTTCTCCTGCTCCATAAGGCTCTCCTTGCTCTTGTTGTCCGTAGCGCCAGGAGCAACAACCCCCTGCATATTCTCCCAAAGGTAGAACTTAACCCCCTCTCCGCTCAAAGCATCAAGTTCCGCCTGCAGAGCAACACTCTCCCCATCCATAACCTCTCCTATGCCGGCCCTACTTTGAGCAAATGGAGTAATGGTGGAGGGAGCCTGCTTGAGCGATATACGCTTTATGGCAATGCTCACATCTTCGGAGAGATTTGCCATATTGCTCTTAACCACAATCTTTGCAAGAGCCTTTTTAAGTTCTATCTCCAATGTAGTCTCTTCTGTAGGCACAACAGGCCCATTGCTGCCTGTCATAATCATAGCGCCATTGCCGGAGATTATCTGGGAAATATCCTTTGCACTAAGCTTAAGTTGCAGCAAATCTGCCATTTTCAGCAGCGGAATGGAGGCTCCTGCATTTGCCAGGAGATAGATGGAGCAGCTCTCACCTTTGCAGACCTTTACTCCCGATATCTCTCTTACTCCCGATACATATTTATGGCATTGCACCTCCCCTGCAGCATTAAACAGATAGAGATTAATATCCTCCACCCTGGAATCATCAACTGCCATTGCCTTTGATGCGCTCCTCTCCGCTATCTTTATATTAAGAGAGACGCTGTCCCTGCTCTCCGGCCACTCCTGAGGTTCACTTTTCTTCCCCGCATTCTCCTCCTTATTGCAGGATATTGCAACTGCAATAAGCATAAAGAGCCCCGTTAAAACTACAAATCTCTTCATATCAGAATTCTATATTTACATCATATGTCTGATTCCAATCCTTTACATTAATGGTTAAGAGCCCCAAAGAGGCATCTACGGTAAAATCTATATCCCTTAGCTCTCCCATCATATCATAACCTATCTCTTTAAGAATCTCTCCAAGCTTTATCTCTGCAAGAGTGGCAGGGTTGCCTTGCGGCTTGGAGATTAAAAGAGTCAGCTTAAGCCCCTTATAGGCCGACTGACGCATCAGCCTGAACTCTGTCTCACATATTCCGTCACTCCCCTGCAACCCCTCAACAAGGGTATGACTCACACCGCCCATAAGGGCGCCCTCCATAGAGTATCCCACCGTTGTACCGTAGCAGATCAATTGAAGGGTCTCTCCGGCCAGCAATCCGCCTCTCAACCGGAACTTGCAGTTTATGAACTCTTTGGCAAGCACTGCGCTCTCCACTATTGTCTCCTCGCCCCTTGCATCTACAGTCCCCTTGGCAAACCAAAGAGAATCTGCGGAGAGGTTCTCTCTCTTTTTAAGCGCAACAGATTCGGTCTGCTGACTTACAACCTCAGTAGCCTTACCCACGCCACCCCAGAGATACCAGCTGTAGAGACCTCTCTTAAGCTGCAATTTCATAGGATTGCTGTAATTATATGGCACAACCCTCCCGCAGTGGAGCACCTCGCCACTCTCGCTATTTACAATCCACAGATCCAGGCTCTCAACATCCTCAGAGACACCGCTGAAATCCATTACAAAGGCCGAGGGACACTCGCTCCTCTGCTCCCGCAACCCTTTGCTGCAGGAGAGAGTGAGTGAGAGCAGAACCATTGAGAATAATGCCATATATTTCATAACTCGCTAAAATTCAGGATTAGCTATTGCAGTGCTCTCCCAACTAGCTATTGTAACGGTAGCGGAGAGGGTCCCGAAGAGTATGGTGGCATCGGGGTCTGTTGCTCCAGGCCTCTTTATTGTAACTGAGATTCTATACTCTGTGTTGCGTTTTATACCCTTGTGTCCGTTGCCAGCCACATATCCAAAATAGGGTTGATTCACATTTACCGGGTAGTAGTATGTCTTGCCGTTAAGATCTGCCTGAATTACAAGTCTGGTGAATCTCAAAGAGGAGGTCTCACTCTCGGTAAGGTTTTCAAAGGCATAAAAGGTGTGCTGGACGCTATGCCCCGCATCTCCAACCGTTCCGCTTATAACATCTGCAAGCGCTCCCCTCATTGCGCAGGCTGCTGTATCTGCCGCAACCAGTCTCTTGTCATTGAGTATTGTTCCTATATTGGGCTCCCTGCCGTCCGAGAAGTGTTTCCTGGAGTGAACATTTGTAAGATATACTTTAATATTGGAGAGACTCATTCCTGAATAAGGAGTATTGGCAAAGTCTGTCTTTAGGCTCTCCAGAACCACTTTGGCTGCAACCCTCTCCAACTCTACAGAGACCGTTGCCGTAGGGTCCAGCATCTTCTGCACATAACCCGTCATTACAAAATTCTTCAGATTCTCATTCTTCAGGTCCACAATCTGCTCCTTAAAATCAGAGAGTTTGACAACTCCATTCCAGTTAGCCCTATGGCTGTTGGCAACAATATAAATCTCCTTCTTGCCCACCGTCGCCTTCATCTCAAGGTTTGAGAGAGAGGTAGGATTCTCAAATCTCTTGTAAGCGTCCAGCTCTCCAACATTCTCACCCTCCGAGTTGAATATGAAGACCTCCAGAGTCTTTACGGTATTATCCTCTATCTGATTGTTGAATGCCGTGCCTGTTCCCTTTGTTGAGACACCCCCAAGAGTATAGTCCGAAGGCATTCCAGGAGTACTTATGGAGATCTTTACCATACTGGTCTCAACCTCATCTCTCACCTGCTCCTCCTTACTGCACGAAGTGTTAAAGACTGCGGCTATTGCAATAGCCGGAATAAAGAAAAATAAACTCCTCATAATTAATATTTTTTGTTGGTTAATAAATGTATCTCCGGATCAAGGTTCCCCCTGAATTCCATTCTTTTATCCAGATTTACCGCGCTTCTGTAAAATTCCAGCGCAGCGCTGCTCTCTCCCCTTCTGGAGAGGGCTATGGCAACCATATAATCCCTCTCTGCACTCTGCGGCAACGCCAGCAAGAGTTCCAGCGCCTCCACATTCCTCTTTGTGCACAAGAGCGCAATTGCCCCGTTCAAATCTCTGTAGGGGGCAAGAAGAGTTGCCGCCTCATCATAATTGAGCGCTAATAGCGCCTCAAGACCACGCATATAGATCGTATCGGGAATAAATGTGTGAAGGGTATCCTTAACCATCCCTCTGCGGTGCGCATACCACTTGAAGAGCGACCTCCGCAACTTTGGATATATGCGATTCTTAAGCTCCTGATAGTACCCCTTTGTGGCCAGGAGGGCCTCCCTTCTCTCCGGGTTGGAGATGGCGGAGGTGGCAACTATCTCCTTAACGGGCAGCCCCTTCTCCTGCTGCACAAGCGCAAAGAGCCCCTGCCAATCCTCTCCCATTCCTCGCGTTCTTATAAGCGCCCTTGGCATCTCCGCCGGCAACTCTGCAGAGAGATAGGACGCAAGCGAATCTGCCCTCTCCTGCGAGAGCCTGCTGTTTATTCTGTATGACCCCTCCGGCGAAGAACTTGAGAGAATAAGCACAGAATCTATGCATATTGCGCTATCCGCTGCAAGCCTTGCGCACTTCTCCACCATTTTGCGCAGCTCCTCCGCATTTCTGCCAAGCCCGCTCTCCACAACCGCAGAGGCAGGGGAATAGAGGATATTCAGAGAGCCCGAGTCTGCAATGTTGCGCTCTATAATCTGCAATTTATACTTTGTCTCCCGCTTTGCCAATGAGGTGAGCGAGGAGATATAGTACTCCACTCTTCCCGATGGCGCAATCCTGCAGAGATCTCTTCCCTGGCCGCGTATGGCACCCTGCAGAAGAAGCTCTATGCGCTTTCTGCCAACCGGCGCTGCCAATTGCTCCACAAATCTGTATTTCACGCTGTTGCATCCGCTCTCCACCACCGTATCCCTGCGTACCCCAACTATTGTCATAGGCTCCTTTACAAACCTTCCGTACATCTGACTCCTCTGCCCAATAAGCCGGCTGTTGCGCTCTATCAGCCATCTTTTGGAGTAGTGATTGCGGGCGCTCTCCCAGTCTGCGCCAAGGCTGTTTCCACTGGAATGCCTCTCCATAAAGGAGGAGAACTGCCTGCCATAGGCGAAGAGTCCCGTTGCGGAGGTATCTTCGGGGAGGATTGAGCCAAGATAGCTGTTGTAGCGGTCATAGCCCGCCAACTGTTGCTCCCTAAATCGCTTGCCGGTAATATATATGTGGTCCAGCGCCAAAGTGTCGGCAGGAGCAGATGCCGTGGCGGGCAGCAGCAGCAGGGGTTTGAGCCTCAACTGCCATCGGGAATCCATAAGCAAAGAGGGCACCTCCACCTCAAAAGCAATCTCTATCTTTCCCTCTCTCTCCGCCACATTTGCGGAGGTTGCCTCAACTCTTATCTCATTAAGCTTGTCATAAGCAACTATCTCATTGGATATCTGGTCTTTATAGGCTACAAGAGCGCTCTCTTCCACTTCTGCGGAGGAGGCTGTCTCCTTTGCCGCGCTTTGGGGCAGCCCAACTGCCACGGTAATGCCGCTCTGCTCTATCTCCTCCACCCGGTGACGCAAGTAGCACCCCTGCATAAGGAAGGAGGCGGCTATGGCAGCAGCAACAACTCCATAATTATCAACCCCACAAAATCTCCTGCCACTCATACCCTTACCTCCTATATTATATAGACAAACTGCAACAGAATGTTATTTGGAACAAGACTCCAATGGGCGGCGTTCCCTACAATCTTTCCGCACCTCTGACAAGAGTAGATTCTATACTTTGCAAAGGCTCCATAAAATCCTGCTCCAAACTCCAGATTAAGATGCTTTGTAAGCAGGAGCGCATAACCTATCTGCATATTGGCGCCCATTGCCCAACCCTCTCTTGTGGTTCTGGAGCTTATGCCGCCCTGATTGAAGAGGGTATATTGCAGCCCTGCTCCATAAAACCAGCCGGCATTGGCATACCAGAGCCATCTGCGCACTCCTGCCGCAACTGCAAGATGCCTGCTCTGCAGCTGCTTTGCGCTGCCTTTGTTAAAGGTCCAGGGATTGAATTTTACCCTAAGATGCGCAGTATACTCCCTTGAAACGGGATATGATATCTCTCCGTTAATTGTAATCAGGTGAGCCCACCCCACAAGATTTGTTCCTACAGCTATATTGTTTACTCTCTGAGCAGAGAGCGTAAAAGGCAACAGAAAGATTGCCCAAAGAATGAGGTGCCTTGATCCAAAGCCCCCTCTGATAATATTAAAAACTCCTCTCTCCATCCCACATATCATTTCGGGAACAAAAATAGAGGAGCCTATGGGAAAAACATAATTCGGGAGTAAAAATTTTTTCTTTTTACTCCCGAATATACTCTGCAGGCAGCAAACCTGCTCTGACTAATAGATTTTCTTTGTTGCAAAATCACAGATAAAATCTACGATATGTGGCATAACTTCGGCTACCTTCTTAATATTCTCCATCTAGGTAGCCTCAATCTTATCCATAACGCCAATGGCGTTCTATTTCCATTGGTTTGCTAACATAATCCTAATCAATTATTAAATTATTAAATCTTTATCTATTATCCTTTAAAGTTCTTTGCCACCCTTATTGCAACAGGAATCAGAAGCATCATAGCCAGCACTATTACAAAGAGGATAAGCGCATACATATTTATTCCAACTGAACCAATCTCAAAGAGCGGTTGCATATGGCCGCCCATCTGGAATGCCTCCTCGGTGGCAAAGTTGAATGTATAGTTTCCGCAGAGCGCAACAAACATTGCGGCAGAAAAGGCAGATCCGGTCCTCTCCTGGAAGGAGGCTCCCACCCTGGAGAGTATGATAGGGAAGGTTGCTCCGCAGCCGAATCCTATAAGGAACATACTTAGATGAGGTACAAGCGGAGAACTCATCGGGAAGAGAGTAAGAAGGGTGCCCGCCAGAGCAAAGGAGAGGAATCCAACAAGCAGTGTTATATCCTTAACCTTGCCTATAAGCGCTCCCAGAAGCACCCTGCATAAAAACATTCCAAGGGTATACATTGTAAGGGTAAAGATTGCCTCGCTGGCATTAACTCCCCAATCTGTATAGAACTTTGTGGCAAAATTGCCCGCAGCGCCCTCCAAACCGCTCTGGAAGAAGAGCACAAAGGCAAAGAGAAGCAGAGCAGGGAACCTTAGCAGCTTAGCGGCCTCAAGATAGGAGACATTGTTCTCCCCTTGCGGCTTCGGGAATTTTATTGCACAGAAGTATATTATAAAGAGCGCTGTAAGCACAATTGCCACGCTTAGCGGAATAAGGTAATTCTCTATAAGCGAGCAGGAGAGTGTCCAGCAGAGCGCCCCAAAGCAATAGAAGGAGCTCATAATGCTCATTCTGCTGCCTCTGCGCTTATCGTCATATATTACAGAGACAAGCGCGGAGGTCTCTCCATTAAGAATGCCTCCTCCTATGCCAAGCACTATAATGCATATTGTGAGCAGTGCAATATCATTTATCAAAGCAAGCCCTACGAGTCCCGCAAGAGCTGCTATTGAGGCAGTTATAAGAATCCATTTATAGCCGAACTTGTCCACCACAGGGCCAAAGAGCAGCGTACCTATAATAATGCCCACAGAGAGGTATTTTGGCAATTGCACCGCTCCTGGAATACGCGCCTCCAAAGAGCCCAGAATGGCCCCAAGAGCCAGCATTGCCACTCCAAATATTGCTATGCCCGCACAAGCGGCAACAAATACTTTACTTACAGAATAATTCCTTTCCATCTAATTTTAAAAATCTAACAGTCTGTATATTATCACTAAACTTTGCGCATCATTGGGCTTTGTGCATAAGCAGAGAGGCCGCCATTCCACAGAATTGCACGGCCTTATCCAAGAGCTTGCGGCAGAGACCTTTGTACCTCCTATGTCTACTCCAAGCAGGCTCATTGCAACTATTTATTTTTTCTTCTTCTTAAGATTTTTTCTTCTTCTTAAGGACGTAATTGCCATCCTTGTCCTTCTTGTACTCCTTGCCTTTGCCTATCATCTTAAGATAGCGTATGTACTGCTGCTCTCTCAGCACCTTTTTAAGGGCCGCAAGGTTCTTCTCTGTCCACTGGTCGGAGACTGCCTTGTAGTTCCTTGGGTCCTGCACGCCCATCTTGCGCATATTGTTTATATCATCCACCATAGCCACATAGTTGTGTCTGAAGATGGAATCCACAAGAAACATCTGCGTAGCATCCAGATTAAGGTCTTTCTCCAGGCTCTCGGCCATCTCTATGGCAAGTTCCTCCGGAGATTTCTCCTCATCGGGATTCTGCTGCTGTGCAAAGGCAGGAGCAACCTGCAGGATCATAAAAAGCGCGGCAATAATAAAGAAGAGTCTCTTCATATCTTCAAATCTCTTTAAATTATTCATATATTTGTAGGCAAAGTTAATAAAAAGAAATACTATGAGAAATAAGTTTATCATCTGCGCAATTTTTGCCTCGCTTATATTGCTGCCTGTAAAGGGAAGAAGCTGTTCAAATGTGATAGTAACAAAGGGAGCCTCTGCAGACGGCTCGGTTCTGGTCTCCTACTCTGCAGACTCGCACCAGATTTACGGAGAGCTCTACCATACCCCTGCCGGCACATTTGCAAAGGGAAGCAAACTTGCCGTCTATTGCTGGGATAACGGAAAATTTATGGGCAATATACCTCAGGTACCCGTCACATACTCCACAATGGGCAATATGAATGAACATCAGCTCATCTTTACAGAGACCACATTTGGCGGAAGAGAGGAGCTTGTAGATACCACAGGAATAATGGACTACGGCGCTCTCATCTTCATAACCCTTCAGAGAGCCAAGAGCGCAAGGGAGGCCATTGCCGTTGTTGCAGACCTTGTGGAGAGATATGGCTACGCCTCAGAGGGCGAGAGTTTCTCCATTGCAGACCCTAACGAGGTTTGGATTATGGAGATTGTAGGAAAGGGCGTTAAGCTTAACAAGAAGGGAGAGAATGTAAACAGGGGCGCCAACTGGGTTGCAGTACGCATTCCGGACGGCTGCATATCCGCTCACGCCAACCAGTCCAGAATTACCACCTTTAATATGAACGACCCGGAGAACTGCCTCTACAGCAAGGGTATTGTAGAGTTTGCGCGCCAGGCGGGCTACTTCTCCGGCAAAGATGAGGAGTTCAGTTTTGCAGATGCCTTTGCTCCTGCAGACTTTGGCACCGTACGCGGCTGCGACGCAAGAGTATGGAGCGCCTTCAACATTCTTGGAGAGGGAAAATTTGACGGTGTGGATGCAATGGAGTGGATGGATTACATAAATGGAGAGAACCTCGCCCACAGATTGCCGCTCTATATAAAACCTGCCCGCAAGCTTACAGTCAAGGATATTGCAGATGTAATGAGAGACCACTACGAGGATACTCCGCTAGATATGCGCAAAGATGCCGGAGCAGGCGGATTCGAGCTGCCTTACAGGTGGAGGCCTATGCACTTTGAATATGATGGCAAGAGTTACTTCAACGAGCGCGCCATTGCAACACAGCAGACCGGCTACTGGATGGTTGGACAGGCCAGAGGCTGGCTTCCCGATATTGTTGGCGGCGTAATCTGGTTTGGCGTGGATGATGCAGCAACCTCCTGCCTCACACCTGTTTACACAAGCGGCCTCCATGCCCCAAGATGCTTTGCCGAAGGCAATGGAGATATGATTACCTACTCTGATGAGTCTGCCTTCTGGCTCTTCAACAAAGTTGCGCAGCAGTGCTACCTTAGATATAACTATATGGCGCCTGAGGTTCAGAAAGCGGCTGCAGAGCACGAGGAGGGAGCGCTTCAGGTAATAAGCCTTGTAGATGAAATTGCCAAGAAGGCCCTTGAGAGCGAGCCGGACCAGGCTGTTGCGCAGGAGAAGGTTAAGGCTCTCCTCACCGACTGGTCTGACCGCCTTGCAGAGCGGATGTTCAAGAGATGGAAGATGCTGAGCAACCACCTGCTTGTAAAGTATATCGACGGCAACATCAAAAAGCAGAACCCGGACGGCTCCTTCAAGACCAACGGCTACAGCAAAAGCATCCCAGAAATGCCGTCACAACCCGGCTACTCAGAGAAGTGGAAAGAGGCCGTGGCCAAAGACCTTGGCGACCGTCTCCTGGCGCACTAACCTGCTGTCGGCAGCGATAGGTTTCCGCCACGCTCTGCCGCAGCCACTCACACAGGCCGCGGCAACTATGAAAATCCATATATTTTCAGAAAAACTTAAAAACTTTTGCACAAAAATTTGCAAACTCAAAATAATTGCATACCTTTGCAATCCCAAAGGACAAATGCTGGATTCGTCTAACGGTTAGGACGGAAGATTCTCATTCTTCAAATAGGAGTTCGATTCTCCTATCCAGTACAAAAGAGAGGGTGACCAATTCGCGGTCACCCTCTCTTTTTTATTCCAACCCAAGTTGGCAACTCCAGATTGCCAACTCACGGTTGCCAGCACTGGCACCCAAGCCCAAGTTTGCAACTCCGGCGCCCAAGCCCACCTTTGCAACTCAGGCGCCCAAGCCCAGTGGCTCTCTGCCCAAGTTGCAAGCACAGGCGCCCAAGTTCTCTATTCTCCGGCCATTGCTGCCTCCACATCCTCCACAGAGATAGGCAGCCTTTTGGCTCCAAGTAGACGGCAGCCATCGGGAGTAATAAGAAGGTCATCCTCCAAACGAATGCCGCCAAAGTTGTAGTACTCCTTTTGCAGCAGCTCAAAGTTCACAAATGCGCTATTTGTGCCCTCCCTCTTCCATTTCTCAATAAGGGCAGGTATGAAGTAGATTCCTGGCTCATCGGTAATCACATGGCCGGGCACCAGTTTGCGAGCCATTCTCAAAGAGCCCAACCCAAGTTGTTTGGAGCGCTCCACGCCCTCCTCATAGCCAACATAGTTCTCACCAAAATTCTCCATATCGTGCACATCAAGGCCCATATTGTGACCAAGCCCGTGAGGCATAAAGAGGCCTGCCACGCCCGCCTGAAGAGCCTCCTCGATATCCCCCTTCACAAGACCAAGGGCAGAGAGACCCTCTAACATCAGTCGGGAAGTAGCAATATGAACCTCTTTGTATGTTATGCCTGGACGCGCCACACTTGCGGCAAAATTGTTGGCAGCCTCCACAATCTGATAAACCTCCTTCTGCTTTTGGGTAAACTTTCCCCCGGAAGGCATTGTTCTGGTATGGTCTGAACAATAGTTCATATTATTCTCCGCTCCGGCATCCACAACATAGAGCCTTCCATCTGTAAAACGCTGATGATGAGTGTGATTGTGCAGTGTCTCACCATTTTGAGAGAGAATTGTGGCAAATGAGTTCTGAGCGCCGTAAGCATAGGCAATACCATCCATAGCGCCTGCAACCTCCTGCTCCAACATCCCCGGCTTAGGCATTTGCATAGCCAGCATATGCATCCTGTAACCAATCTCGCAAGCCTTCTCTATCTCTGCAATCTCCAATTCATCTTTAACTATACGCTGCTCAACCACCGCCTTTATCAGCTCTGCCGAAGCCGCCTCCTTCATTCCTGCAAAAGGCACCCCAAGGTACTGGTGCAGCTGAATCATAGTGCGATGCCTGTAAGGCGGAAGGAAATGCACTTTGCAGCCGCTCTCCACCTTAGACTTAAGATAGCCCTCCAATTCTCCAAATGATCTGCTTCCCGATATTCCCGCCAGTTCTGCCTTCTCTCTTACCGAAGGCTGCGGACCCATCCAGATAATATCATCTATATCCACGTCATTACCAAAGAGAATCTCCTCTCCGGAAGCAACATCCAACACCAAAGCAAAATCCGGATCATTAAGACCCGCGAAATAGAGGAAAGTACTATCCTGACGGAACTTATAGGTATTATCCTTGTAATTGCAAGGAGCCTCTCCATTACCCAACAGGAGAATGATCCCCTCCTTAACATCCCTCATCAACTTCGCCCTTCTGCGAACATAAACATCTTTAGCAAACATAATCCAATCTTATATGAAATTCTATAACAAACTCAAAGCAACCACCCCGCCAGCTGCGGTGGCGGCGTTCCGCCGGTGGTGTCAATAGCATTCCGGCGGCGGCGTTCCACCGGTGGTGGCGAAGCATTCCGCCGGCGGAGATAGCATTACGGCAGCGGCACCTCGGTAGCTACTCAACGGCAACCACGTCACGGTAGCAACGCTACGGCAGCAAAGCTCCAGCAAGTATGCTACGGCAGACACGCAACGGCAATTTCAACAAAAATAACTCATAAAAGTTGGATAAGCAAACAACAAACGTGAGAATACAAGATAAAACCCACCACTCCCAAAAGACAAACGCGCTCCCGAGCACAAAAACCCCGATTTTGTGCTCAAAAACCCGAAAACGAGGGTTCCGAAGGCCAAAAGCGCACAAGAACCCCGATTTTGTGCTCGAAATGCCCAAAAATGAGGGTTTCGGAGGCAAAAAAAGCACAAAAACCTCGATTTTGTGCTCGGGAAGTCGGGGTTTGGCACCAGGGAAAGAGGAAATTAGCTTCGGGAAGCGCAACCGTTGCCTTCCCGCAAATCACCGCGCACGCTTCCAAAATACAAATACCTCATAACCAGATAATTAACTTTTATCAACGCGCTCGGTGA
>SAMEA3663028__coassemble_265_pt1 | contig 22839 bp, 22 predicted proteins | sample SAMEA3663028__metabat2_low_PE_034 | metagenome-assembled genome bin SAMEA3663028 (sample SAMEA3663028) | pig gut metagenome | biome: pig gut; feature: pig-associated habitat; material: faeces | place: France | collected 2012
GGTCTTGATTTTTATTCAACCGGCCTAAAAACGCCGGTTTTTATCTATATTTGAAGCCTGAATTATGAAGATAGGCAACATTCAATTAGGCAATTATCCGCTGCTGCTTGCACCTATGGAGGATGTGACAGACGCCTCCTTCCGCTATATATGCAAGGAGTTTGGCGCAGATATGATGTACACGGAGTTTGTCTCCTCCGACGGTCTCATAAGGGATTGCCGCAAGGCGTTGGCAAAATTTGTCACCTATCCCTACGAGAAACCTATAGGCATACAGATTTACGGCAACATCCCGGAGGCAATGGTAGAGGCCGCGCAGATGGCAGAGAGGGCCGCAGAGCTTGCCGGAGGCGCAGGAGCAGACCTTATAGATATAAACTTCGGCTGTCCTGTAAGCAAGATTGCCGGCAGAGGCGCAGGCTCCGGAATGATGCGCTACCCGGAGAAGATGGTGGAGATAACCAAAATGATAGTGGAGGCTGTAAAACTGCCTGTAACCGTAAAGACCAGACTGGGCTGGGACGAGCACTCCAAGATTATAGTGGAGCTTGCAGAGAGGCTGCAGGATGTTGGAATTGCCGCACTTACCATACACGGGCGCACCCGCTGCCAGATGTACAAGGGAGAGGCAGACTGGAGCCTCATAGGGGAGGTGAAGAGCAACCCCCGCATGAAGATACCAATCATTGGCAACGGAGACATTACGGATGCGTTCAAGGCAAAGGAGGCATTTGAGAGGTACGGGGTGGATGGAATAATGATAGGGCGCGCCTCATTTGGCAGACCGTGGATATTTAAGGAGATAAAGCACTACCTGCAGCATGGCACCCAGATGGAACCGCTGAGCGTATCGGAGAAGGTGAGCCTTGCAAAGCGCCATTTTGCAAAGAGCGTGGAGCTTAAGGGAGAGCGCGTGGGGGTGCTTGAGATGCGCCGCCACCTCAGCTGCTATTTCAAAGGTCTTCCCGATTTTAAAGAGACCCGTCTCAAGCTTGTTACAGAGAATAGCCCGGCAGAGGTAATCAACCTTTTAGACTATATTAACGAGCGTTGGGGAGCAGAGAGGCCAGATCCTCAAAGAGTCTCTCCTTATTATGAATAATCTCCACTTTGATAGGAAGATAGAAGAGCCTGCTCTTAACCTCCGCAGAGAGCTCTTTGCTGCATCTTGCCGATAGTATGCGCTGAGCATCCTTCTCCGTAGTAAGCAGAGATGCCAGCGGATGCTGTGCTGCAGCCCTGTTAAGTTTTGCAAGATTGGATGCGGAGAAATCCTTATGATCCGCAAACTTCTCCCTTCCCACAACGGTGTAATGCAACTTGGCATATTGGTATATTGCCCTGTCGTCTGCAATTGCCGTAAAGAGAAAGGCAGCCTTGGAATATTTGTATCTCATATCGCAGCACTCCGGGTAGAGCGGTTCCGGCTCCAGATATTTCACTATAGAGAAATAGATTGCTATCCTCTCCGGCAGTTTAAGCCTCTCTCTCCACTCCATCTCAAGAGTCTCTGCATAATCCCGCATAGAGAGCGAATCGGAATCCTCCTCTATATCTGCCCTGAAGGGGAGATTGGTTACAATAACTGCATCTGCGCTGTAGATGCGCTCCGGGAGATCTCTCAGTCTGCCTATCGGGAGGAGGTTATCTTTATAGGGAGGATTGTTGTAGTTTATGAGCACAATTGAGCGCAATGGTCTTATCTTGCGGTGCTGCAGAGCATCGTCCAAGAGAATAAGCTCCGGAGCCACCTCCCGCATAAGCCTCTCTACGCCGGCGCACCTCCGCTCGCATACGGCCACTGTAGTATCGGGAAACTTCCGCTTAATCTGCAGCGGCTCGTCTCCGCAGAGGGTATAGTCATCCTGCGGCTCCACATAGCGGAAGCCCTTTGTAGCCCTGCCGTAGCCTCTTGAGAGAAGCGCCACTCTGCACCTCTTCTGCAGTTCCCTTATAATCATCTCGCAATGAGGAGTCTTTCCCGTGCCACCCACAGCCACATTGCCAACAGAGACAACCGGCACCGGGTAGGATGAGGACTTTATTATACCTCTGTCATAAAAAAAGTGCCTCATCTTAAGAAGAGCATAGTATGGGAAGAGCAGAATTTTGCTTGTGAGCCGTAACATATAAGACCTCTAAAAAATAAAAAAATCTCCCCGGCAAAAGCCGGAGAGACAAAGATACAAAAAAATAGGGTTATTTCACTCTCTCCCTCACTCCATCAAGGAACTGCTTCATCTCTGCGCTATCTCTTCTCTCTACAATAGATTTAAGATATGTAAGTTTATCTATAATCTTCTGCAGCTGTCCGTTGGTATTAGGATTGAAGAGAATCTCGGTAAGCAGATAATCATCCTCGCTCAAGAGCCCGCGGGCAATTGCCAGATGCTTCTTGAAGGTTGTTCCCGGAACATCCTGATGCTTCATAATGGAGCCAAAGACCAGTGTGGAGGCAAATGGGATGGAGAGCGAATAGGCCACAACCTCATCGTGCTCCTCAAAGGTATACTCCCTCATATTAAGCTTAAGGGAATTGAAGAGATCCCGGAAAAAGACAAGCCCCATATAGTCCGTACCGCGCACCTTAAGAGCACCATTCTCCTTAACCTGCGGCTCATTTATTATAATAGCATTCTCGCTCTGCAGGTTGCCCAGATTGGCAAATGTAGGGCCAAACATAGGGTGAACGGAGACATATCTGAATCCCGATGCCTCATAGAACTCCTTCAGCCCTGTCTTTACGGAGGCAATATCGGAGATTATGCAGTTTTGCGGCAGATGCGGCATAAGCGCCTTAAAGGCCTCAACTGTGTAACTTAGAGTTACACAGTTAATTACCAGTTCGGGAGCAAACTCCTCAACCTCCTCCATCTTTGTAAAACGGAAGACATTGTAGACAAAGCGCATACGCTTTGAATCGCTCTCCATCACCGCCACATCGTGATTGAAACTTAGAAGGTCCGAGAAGAAGGAGCCCATCTTGCCCGCGCCCAGAATAAGAATCTTCATACCCCGCTATTTTTTCAAATCCAACTGAACTCTAACAGACTCCTCGTGAATTGCCTTAACAATAGAGTCCACAAACTCACCGCTAAGATTAAGCTTGGAGCCCATATCCTGCCTGCTCTTAAGGAGCTGGTCGTACCTTCCGCTCTGGAGCACCGGCATATTGTGCTCCAATTTATATGTTCCAATCTCCTGAGAGATTCTCATACGTTTTGCAAGAAGTGTAAGAAGCTGTTCGTCAAGCTCATCTATCTGCTTACGAAGCACAGAGAGGTTCTCTGTTGTCTGCACGTTGTCTCTAATCACAAGCATATTCAAAGTATAATCCAGTACGGCTGGGGTAAGCTGCTGCTTTGCATCGCTAAGGGCGCAATCGGGATTACAGTGCGACTCAATTATGAGACCATCGAAGTTAAGGTCCATAGCTTGCTGCGCAATAGGGGCAACAAGTTCCCTTGCGCCACCAATGTGGCTTGGGTCGCAGATAATGGTAATCTCCGGGTAGCGGCGCTTCAGCTCTATAGGAATATGCCACAGCGGCGCATTTCTGTAGATCTTTTTGTCATAGGAGCTGAAACCTCTGTGTATTACGCCAAGGTTGGTAAGTCCCGCATTGTAAAGCCTCTCCAATCCGCCAATCCAGAGCTCCAGGTCCGGATTTACAGGGTTCTTAAGCAATATTGGAATATCCACTCCCTTTAGGGCATCTGCAAGTTCCTGCATAGCAAATGGGTTTGCGGCAGTTCTGGCACCAATCCAGAGCAGGTCTATTCCAGCCTTGATTGCCTCAAGAACGTGCGCTGGAGTAGCCACCTCTGTTGCAACCATCATACCTGTCTTCTCCTTAACCTCCTTTAGCCAAGGCAAACCAACCGCGCCTATTCCCTCAAAACCACCCGGTTTTGTACGCGGCTTCCATATTCCGGCCCTAAAAATCTTAATACCCTTCTCTGCCAACTCTGTGGCAGTCTGCATAACCTGCTCGCGGCTCTCCGCGCTGCAAGGGCCTGCAATAACAATTGGCCTATTGGCTTCCAAGCCTTTAAGAACCAGCTTTTTAATCTCCATATAAAGATATTTGAATTATTTAATTACAGATTTAACACGCGCCAAAGCCTCTGCCAAGTTCTGCTCATTGCAGCAGAGGGAGATACGCATATAACGCTCTCCGTTGCTTCCAAAGATAAAGCCCGGAGTAAGGAAGACCTTGGCCTCATAAAGCAATTTGTCGCTCAGCTCCTTTGCAGAGACTCCTCCCGATATCTCTCCCCACAGGAAGAGTCCAACCTGATTCTCTCTCACCCTGCATCCGGCAGCCTCCAGAATAGCACGCGCAAGCTCTCTCCTTGCCGCATACACCGCATTCATCTTGGCGTACTCCTCGTCGCCCTGGGCAAGTGCCTCAACTGCCGCCAATTGCATAGGTCGGAACATTCCCGAATCCATATTGCTCTTTACCCTAAGCACCCACTCTATGAATCTGCTGTTGGAGGCAGCCATACCTATTCTCCATCCGGGCATATTGAATGCCTTGCTCAGCGAATTCAACTCTATGCATATCTCCTTTGCTCCAGGCACAGAGAGAATGCTGATAGGATGGTCATTAAGAATAAAGCTGTAAGGGTTGTCGTGGCATATTACAATGCCCCACCTCTTGCCAAAGGCAACAATCTTCTCAAAGAGCTCCCTGCTGCCATTTGCGCCGGTAGGCATATTAGGATAGTTGCACCACATAAGCTTAACCGCATTAAGGTCTATCTCGCCCGCATTGTGCCTTCTCTCCAAATCCTCCAAATCGGGATGCCAATCGTGGGACTCATCCAGAGAGTACTCAATAATCTTAGCGCCAATCAGCTTTGAGACAGAGAAATAGGTAGGGTAGCCCGGATTTGGCAGAAGCACGCTCTCTCCCGCATTTACAAATGCCATAGAGATATGCATAACACCCTCCTTGCTTCCCATAAGCGGCAATATCTCATTGGAAGGGTCAAGCTCCACAGAATAGTATCTCCTGTACCACGCCGCAAAGGCCTCCCTCAACTGCGGAATGCCCACATAAGGCTGATACCCGTGCACATTCTCCTCCATTGCGCTCTTTGCAAGCATCTCTCGCACCTTTAGGGTAGGAGGCATATCGGGACTGCCTATACCAAGATTAATAACTCCTGCGCCCTCCGCATTCATCTTAGCAATCTCCTTAAGCTTTATAGAGAAGTAGTACTCCTCCACTTTAGAGATTCTCTCCGCTGGAACCACACTTTTGCTCATATCTTTTAAAATTATTAATAATCAATCATTTACAGACTGCCTGCCATCCACATACTCGCCCATTATCTGAAACTCTCCGGTAAGCGGCCTTATAGCCTCCACCGCCTGCCTGTAGCGCATATAATCATCAAAGAGCAGATTTATGTAAAACTGATACTCCCACTCTTTTCCAACAATGGGAAGGCTCTGAATCATAGTAAGATTCATATCATAGAATGAGAGTATTGCAAGTATCTTGGAGAGGCTTCCCGATGTATGGGGCAGCGTAAAGACCATTGCGCTCTTATTTATTCTCTGCCCCTGGGAGAGCTGCTCAAGCACCTGCGGAGCAACCGTTGGATTTGCAAGAATTAGGAACCTTGTAAAATTTCTCTTGTTGGTCTCTATTCCATCTGCCAGAATATCCATTCCGTAGAGTGCCGCTGCGCCTGCGGGAGCTATTGCCGCGTGGTCTCTCAGATTCTGCTCCTTAATCCATTTGGCACTGCCTGCAGTATCATCCTTCTCCACAAGCTTAACCCCTTGGAGCCTCTCCAGATAATCTGCACACTGCATAAGCGCCATAGGATGGGAGTTAACCTCCCTTATCTCATCCAGCCCCACTCCGGGGAGAGCCAAAAGAGAGTGCTTTATTCTGAGTTTGTACTCTCCTACAATAACAAGCCCTGTCTCCCTTATGATTCGGTAGTTCTGAAGGAGACTTCCCGCAATGGTATTCTCTATTGCCATTATGCCCAGAATCTCCGGATTCTCCACCACCTTTGAGGCAAGTTCCCCAAAGGTCTCGCAATCCACATTCTCTATCTTATTCTCTCCAAAGAAGTCAATTGCCGCAATATGGTGGTTACATCCACCTATTCCCTGTATAGCTACTCTCATATCTGTATAATAAAAAAACTCCCGCGCATCACTGCGAGGGAGTTGCAATCATTCTACTACAAAACTATATAAATACAACCCCCTCTTTTATTCCAAAGTAATAAAAGAAATAAAAAAAGAAGTATGTAAATGTGCTCTTCATAAAACTGACCTATATCTCCCGCAAAGTTATATTTTTTTTATATTTTTGCAAACAATTACAACTTATAATTATGCAAAATATTTCCATAAGCATAGATATCAATAACTTACATAAACTAATCCCTAAAAACCGAGATATTTTTGTAATAATTGATAATAATCTTAAAGAGTATATGCCTCTCTTTAAGGAGTACCGGACCATTGGCATAGAGACCTCAGAGGAATACAAAGATTACTCCACCATAGAGAGGATAATCTCCATTCTTCTGGCCAAAGGAGCAGACAGAAAGAGCTTTATAGTTGGCGTAGGAGGAGGTATCACCACAGATATGGCGGGCTTTGCAGCCTCCATCTACAAGAGGGGCATAGAGTTTGGTTTTGTACCCACCACACTGCTTGCAATGTGCGATGCCGCAATTGGAGGCAAGAACGGAGTAAATTTTGGAGGCTTCAAGAATATGATAGGTACAATAACCCAACCTCAGTGGGTCTTCATCTCTCCGGAGTTTCTGAAGAGTCTGCCAAGCAGAGAGTTCAAAGCAGGAGCTGCAGAGGCGCTCAAGACCTTTATGATTTACGACAGGGAGGAGTACTCAAAGGCGGTGGAGCTCTTTGGCAACATAGAGAGAGGCGGCAAAGAGTACCTTGCGCTTGAGAGCACACAGGAGCAGCTTCTCCACACAATAAAGGCCTGCTCCGGCTACAAGGCCGCCGTAGTGGAGAGGGATATGTACGAGCACGGAGAGAGGCGTCTACTCAACCTTGGGCACACATTTGCCCACGCAATAGAGAGCTGCTGCAACAATGCCGGCACATTTGAGATAATGCACGGAGAGGCTGTGGCCATAGGGCTTGTCTGCGCAGCAGAGCTCTCCCAGAGGCTTGGAATTGCCCCCAACGGCTTTGCAGAGAGGGTGGCGCAAGATATAGCCGCCTGCGGGCTTCCTACAACAATGGCCGGGCTTCCCGTAACTAAAGAACTAATAGTAAAGGCTATAACAAAAGACAAAAAGGTAGAGAATCACGGCATCCACCTAATTCTCCCAAAGGAGATTGGGCACGTAGAGGACCGCACCGTGCCTCTGGAATCCATAGAAACCCTTGTAAATATATGATTTGCGTAAGTATACAGGAACCCTCCTTTGAGAGATGCAAGCAGATGATGCTCTCTCTGGCCGCCAAAGGCGCAGACCGCATTGCAGAACTGCGTGCAGACCTCTGCCACTTCACCCCGGAGCAGGTCTCTCTCCTTGTGGCAGCAAATCCGCATACAATAGTAACAAGCAGAGTGGAGAGCGACAACCCTTCACTCTCCTTCAACCGCCTCTGCGCGGCAATAGAGGCAGGTGCAGAGTATATAGATACAGAGTTGGAGTATCCCGATGACCTTCAGCTGCAGTTGCGCAACAGAGCCCGCAGCGCCGGAACCAAGCTTATAGTCTCCTGGCACAACTTCTCCGCAACACCTCCGCTGAAGCAGCTTCTGGAGGTTTACCACATCTGCGCAGAGAAGGGTGCGGATGTGGTAAAGATTGTAACCACAGCCAACAGCCTTATAGATGCCACCAGAACAATGCGCCTCTACAGAAGCGTGGCAAGATTGCCCCGCAAGAGAGACAATAGACCTCCCTTGGCAGCCTTTGCAATGGGCAGCGCCGGCAAATTCACAAGATATCTTTCGCTAAAGTTAGGTTCTCCCCTCTCCTATACTTATCCCGATGGTGCCAATGCAACCGCACCCGGCCAATATTCGGAGAGCCAGCTTGCAGCCCTTTTGGAGCCGGGCAAAATAGCGCTTCCTTCACTGCTCAGAGCGCCTGGGGAGAGCACCGCCGCAGCATGTGGGGAGAACACCACCGCAGCGCCAAAGGAGGGCACCGCCACAGCGCCCCTGAGAGAGCGGCGCAGCATCTATATCCCCTGCTCCAAGAGCCACGCTCAGAGAGCCATCATTGCAGCAATCTATTCAAGGGGCAAAAGTATCCTTGAGAACTTCCAACCCTGCAACGATTCTGCAGCAGCATTGGAGGTGGCGCGCCAGCTTGGGTGCAGAGTGGAAGAGAGCAATATGCAGGTTACTATAGAGAGCCCTGGTGCGGAGGCAATAAAGAACTCCCTTGGAGAGAGGGTTACACTCCACCCTGGAGAATCGGGACTGCTTACAAGACTGCTCATTCCAATGGCCTGCTACTTTGCATATGGGCAGAAGCGCACTGTGGAGATCTCTGCAGAGGGTTCTCTGCTTACAAGAGATATCACCGCCACAGTAGAGGCTGTAGAGAATGCCGGATTCAACTGCATTGCCAGAAGGGAAGAGGGCAAATCGGGACTCTTTATGCCCTGCGCCATAAGCGGCAGGGAGGCAGAGTTGCCGGAAGAGATAATAATAGACGGACGCACCAGTTCGCAAATTATATCGGGATTCCTTATGGCATTGCCTCTCTTCAAGAGGGCTGTTGGAGTAAACAGCTTCTCTGTGGCAAGTATGCCTTATATATTGCTTACAGAATCTGTGCTTGAAGAGTTTGGCATAAAGGTAAACTCTTTGCCGGAGCGCGAGGGCTTCCGGTGGCAATTTTCGGGAAGAGAGGAGTACAAGGCAAAAGAGGTTATGCTCCAGTCAGACTGGAGTTCTGCAGCCTATTTCCTTGTGGCAGAGGCAATAAGGCAGAGTCTTAAGATAGGAAGTGCAAAGAGTGGAGAACTCTCCTTCCCCAACCTTAAGAGAGAGACCAAACAGGCAGATGAGGCAATCCTCTCCATTTTGGAGAGTTGCGGATGCAGAATAGAACGGAAAGAGATGAGGATATGGGCGCCCCCTGCGCTTAAGCCCTTCCGTGCAGATGCTACCAATTCGCCGGACCTCTTCCCTATTCTTGCCGTTCTTGCAAGCTTCTGCAAGGGAAGGAGCCGCATAAAGGGGGTTGGCAGATTGGCCGCAAAGGAGAGCAACAGAGCGGAGAGCATCTTTTCAGAGTTGAGCGCAATTGGCGCTAACATACAGATTCAAGGCGACTCTATGCTTATAGAGGGAGCAGCTCTCTCCGGAGGTGAGATAAGGAGCTATAACGACCACCGCATAGCAATGAGCGCAGCAATTGCAGCGCTCTTCATAGAGAAACCGGTATATATTAATGAGATAAAGTGTATAAACAAATCCTTCCCAACCTTCTTTGAGGTTCTTAAGGAGTATATAAAGATTATTTGGCAATAGTATGAATTCTTTTGGCACAAAGTTCAGACTCTCCATCTTTGGCGAGTCACACGGCAACTCTATCGGTGTAGTATTGGATGGCGTTCCGGCAGGCATAACTCTTTGTGAGCAGGACTTTGAAGCAGACCTCTCACGCCGCAGGGCAGGCAAGAAGGGTACCACTCCAAGAGTGGAGCCGGACCAGCCGCACATAGTCTCCGGAGTCTTTGACGGCTATACAACAGGCGCTCCAATTGCAATTCTCTTCAATAACACCAATACCAGGTCCAAGGACTACTCTCTCTTCAGGGAGTCTCCAAGACCCGGGCACGCAGACCTTACAGCCTCCATCAAGCATAACAACTACAACGACATCCGCGGAGGCGGACACTTCTCCGGCAGAATCACGCTCTGCCTTGTGGCTGCAGGTGTTGTGGCAAAGAAGATACTTCCGCCTGCCGTTAGAATTAATGCAGGACTTGTGGAGCTTGCAGGAGAGAAGGCAGGAGAGGGAGACTGGGGTGAAGCGCTCTCCAGCGCAATGCGGGATGGCGACTCCATAGGAGGTGTAGTAGAGTGCAAATGCATAAATCTTCCCATAGGACTGGGAGAGCCATTCTTTGACTCTGTGGAATCTCTGATATCCCATCTTGCCTTTGCCATTCCGGGCATAAGGGGCATAGAGTTTGGAGATGGCTTCAATGCCTCCCGAATGAGGGGCTCCGAACATAACGATTGCTATATAAACAGAAAGGGAGAGACCGCTACCAACCACGCAGGAGGTGTAAACGGAGGAATAACAAACGGCAACCCTGTAATCTTCAGGATTGCCGTAAAGCCAACTTCCAGTATCACCAAAGGGCAGGAGACATTCAATTTTATCTCAGACAGAGTTGAGGAGTTTCACGTCCCAGGCCGTCACGATGCCTGCATAGCGCTTAGAGTGCCTGTAATTGCAGAATCCATTGCGGCCATTGCCTTTGCAAACCTTATCTGATACTATCTTATAATAGAGCCTGCCACAACATTGGCAACAAGCGCTCTGAGTCTTACTACACCACCCTTATCCTCAGGATGCACACGGTTGGTGAGCAGAATTACGGAGATATTGTTTACAGGGTCTATCACTATTGATGTGCCTGTGTAACCGGTATGTCCGTAGGTCTTGGTAGGATGCAGTATATTTCCGTTGTTGGATGCGTAAGGAGAGTAGTTGTCCCATCCAAGTGAGCGGCCAAGTTTTGCAGTCTCTTTAGGAACACTGCTCATTATCTCTATAGTAGCCTTGCCAAGCACCCTTGCGCCATTAATCTCTCCGCCATTCATAAGGGCTGCAACAAGTATTGCAATATCCTCCGCATTTGAGAAGACTCCCGCGTTGCCGGAGTTGCCCTTGTTGATTACTCTTGCCAGAGGGTCATGCACCTCTCCAAGCAGCACGGAGCCGTCTGCCTGCTTCTCTGTTGGCGCAATCAGCTTCATCATTTCGCTCTTACCCTGCGCCTTTGGAGAGTACGAGGTATTCTTCATACCCATTACATCAAAGATATTCTTCTGGGCATACTCTGTAAGTGTCATACCTGTCATCTTCTCAAGAATATATGCCAATGTAATAAAGTTCAGGCAGCTGTATTGGAAATCGGTGGTAGGTCTGAAGTCTCTCTTGCAATGCGAAATCCAATCTAAAAGCGACTCCGGCTTGTCATTGCCATACTGTTTCTTTATTATATCGGGAGCCACATAAGGCGGAAGGCCGGAGGAGTGGGTAAGAAGGTCTACCATTCTGATATCCACCTTCTTGCCTGTCTGAGGGTCTACATAAGGCTCAAAGCCCTCTATATACATCTTTACAGGATCTGTAAGTCTGTAATATCCCCTCTCCAGCAACTGCATCATAGCAATGGCTGTACCCATAGATTTGCTGCAGGAGGCCATATCAAAGATGGTATTGGGTGTCATCTTTACGGTATCGGGATATACCTGCTTGTTGCCATAGGCCTTAAGGTATGCCAACTTATTGCCGCGTACTACGGCAAGCACAGCACCCGGTATGGATTTCTCTGCTATTGCTTCATTTATTATCTCATCCGCCCTCAAGAGATTTGCACTTGATAGGCCTGCCTCCTCTGGTGTGCTCTTTACCAATGTAAGGGGCTTTAAAGATCCTTTTCTGTTTGCTCCGGGCTGCGCGGAGAGTCCGCATACAAAGGCTAAAAGGGCAATTGCCACCAGGGCACTGCGTTGCATAAATGTCACTCTCATAGTATTATCAAAGTTTATTTCTCTTACTAAAGTTGTTTAGTCTAACCAAAGCTGTTTAGCCTTACCAAAGCTGCTGCGGGTACTCACCCATATTATGAAGTTCTGCCAATTTCTCCACTACAGCAGGCCTGTCTGATGAGTAGGTTACTCCAAACCACTTTGCGGTTGTATCAAGCACCTTAACGGTAATCTTGCCGCTCTCCAGCAGTTCGTTTACCACAAACGGAATAAAGAACTCCGACTTAGGGGTATTGATATCCTTCTTGAGGAACTCTACAAATGCGCTCTCGGAGTATTTGAAATAGTCTGGGGTAAAGCCCCACATATTCATTGAAACAGGGGTATTGTCATCTATTGCAACCCATTTTTCATCCTCTCCCATATAGGAGACCTTGCCCTCTACACGCATAATCTTTGTACGCTCTGTAACACCTACAAGATAGCTCTTTGCATCTGTCTCGCAGACACCTCTGGAGACTGTACCGCTCTCCGAGAGGGTATTGCCAACCCTGTAACCTACCATACAATACTCATTCTGCTTTCCCTCCATTGCCATAAGCTCCTTTGCAAGAACCTCAAAACTGTTCTTTCCGTAGAAGTCATCTGCATTAATTACAGCAAAAGGCTCGCGGATAACATCCTTGCCCATAAGAACCGCGTGATTTGTACCCCAAGGCTTAACTCTATCCGCAGGAACTTGGAAACCCTCCGGAAGGGCATCTATTGTCTGGAATACCACCTCTACAGGTATCTGACTCTGATATTTTGAGACAATCTTCTCTCTGAAATCTGCCTCAAAATCCTTTCTGATTACAAAGACAACCTTGCCAAAGCCGGCGCGCTTTGCATCAAAAATTGAGTAGTCCATAATTGTCTCTCCGTGAGGGCCTACTCCATCCAGCTGTTTAAGTCCTCCATATCTGCTGCCCATACCTGCAGCCAATACAAATAATGTAGGTTTTGCCATAATTCTTATGATTTAAAACAATATTAATGCAATTTATTCCAATAGTGCAAAGATACGATATTTACTCTTCCGCACAAACTTCCGCTTCGCTCCATCCCTCCCGAAGCGCTTCGCTTGCGAGCACTCGAGCGCAAAAAAGAGGGTGGCCATCACATTTGGTCACCCTCCTCTTCGTTTAACAAATGTTGTATCCTACAACTTTGAACTACTCCTTGTTTAAGCGCTCCTTGCGGTCGCCACGTCCGCCCTTGCGATCTCTGCCGCCACGGCCACCACGACCTCTTCTGTCATCTCTTCTGCCGGATGCCTGAGCGCCGCTGTTTGCTGCAACACCTGCATTAGGAGTAAGATCACGTTTTCCGTAAACCTCACCGTTGCATACCCATACCTTGATACCGAGTACACCTACTTTGGTATTTGCCTCTGCAAGAGCATAATCTATATCTGCACGGAATGTATGAAGCGGAGTACGGCCCTCTTTGAACATCTCGCTGCGTGCCATCTCCGCACCGCCAAGACGTCCGCTGATCTGAACCTTTATACCCTCTGCACCCATTCTCATAGTTGTAGAGACAGCCATCTTGATGGCTCTACGGTAAGAGACACGTCCCTCCACCTGTCTTGCAATGTTGTTTGCAATGATATTTGCATCCAACTCAGGACGTTTAACCTCAAAGATGTTAATCTGAACCTCCTTGTTGGAGATCTTCTTCAACTCCTCTTTAAGTTTGTCAACCTCCTGACCGCCCTTGCCAATAATAACGCCCGGACGTGCAGTGTGAATAGTAACTGTAATGAGTTTGAGAGTTCTCTCAATAACTATCTTAGAGAGGCTGGCCTTTGCAAGACGAGCATTCAGATACTCTCTAATCTTTGTATCCTCCAAAATCTTGGAAGCATAATCGGTACCACCGTACCAATTGGAGTCCCAACCACGGATAATACCAAGTCTGTTGCTTATTGGATTAATTTTCTGTCCCATATTACTTAGTCTCCTCTTTAGCTGGTTTTACGGCCTTTGTGCCCAAAATTATAGTTACGTGATTTGAACGCTTGCGAATTCTGGCAGCTCTACCCTGTGGAGCAGTCCTGATTCTTTTAAGAGTACGACCCTCGTTAACGCAGATTGTCTTTACAATTACGTTACCGTTCTCGAGTTCTTTCTTATCCGCACCGTTTTTAGCCTCCCAGTTAGCAATAGCTGACTTAAGAAGTTTAGCCAAACGGCCAGCAGCCTCTCTCTTTGTATATTTAAGAATATCCAAAGCGCGGTTAACCTCTACGCCTCTGATGTTGTCCGCAACAAGTCTCATTTTCTGCGGAGAAGTAGGGACATCATTCAGCTTGGCGATAGCTGTCTGCTTCTTTATCTCTTTAAGCCTATCGGCCATTATTGTTTTACGTTTTCCCATTGTCTGTAATCCAAATTAACTATTAACGATTACCCGAGTGACCTTTAAAGGTTCTTGTGGGTGCAAACTCTCCAAATTTGTGTCCTACCATATTCTCGGTAACATAAACAGGAATAAACTTATTTCCGTTATGTACGGCAATTGTATGGCCCACAAAATCAGGTGAAATAACACTGGCTCTAGACCAAGTCTTTACCACCTCTTTCTTGTTGGCTGCATTCATTGCGAGGACTTTTTTCTCCAGGCTGGCCTCAATAAATGGGCCCTTTTTAATTGAACGACTCATAATTTATTCCGTTTATTATTTGGTTCTTCTCTCTATGATAAACTTGTTGCTGTTCTTCTTAGGGTTTCTGGTCTTGTATCCCTTAGCTGGAAGTCCCTTTCTTGATCTAGGATGACCTCCTGATGCACGACCTTCACCACCACCCATAGGGTGATCAACAGGGTTCATTACCACACCGCGGTTTCTAGGTCTGCGACCCATCCAACGGGCACGGCCTGCCTTACCGTCAGACTCAAGGTTATGCTCCATATTTGAAACAACACCTACTGTAGCACGGCAAGTAAGGAGAACCATTCTTGTCTCGCCTGAAGGCAATCTGAGAATTGCATGCTTACCCTCTTTTGCTGTAAGCTGAGCATAGCAACCTGCACTGCGCGCCATTGCTGCGCCCTGGCCAGGAACAAGCTCTATACAGTGAACGTTTGTTCCAAGAGGAATAGCTGAGAGCGGGAGTGTATTTCCAACCTCTGGAGCAACCCCTGCACCTGACTCGATAACCTGTCCGACTTTAATGCCGGCAGGAGCAATGATATAACGTTTCTCTCCATCCGCATAGCAAACCAAAGCAATTCTGGCGCTGCGGTTAGGATCATACTCAATAGTTTTAACGGTAGCCTTATAATTATCTTTGTCTCTAAGGAAATCGATAATTCTATACATCTTCTTGTGTCCGCCACCAATATAACGCATTGTCATCTTACCCTGATTGTTACGTCCACCTGTTCTGCGAAGTGGAGCCAACAACGACTTCTCCGGTGTGCTGCAGGTAATATCGTCAAATGCGCTAATCGCTTTATTTCTCTGACCAGGAGTAACTGGTTTAAATTTTCTTATAGCCATCTCACTAAATATTGCTGTAGAAATCAATCTTATCCTCACCGGCCAGTGTCACATACGCCTTCTTGTAGTGATTTGCACGACCTGTCAATAAACCCGCCTTTGTATAGCGGCTCTTTCTCTTTCCGTGGTAGTTACAAGTGTTAACATCCTTAACGTTAACACCGTACATCTGCTCAACCGCAACCTTAATCTCAACCTTGTTGGCGCTGCGGTCAACTATGAAACCATAACGGCCCAGTTTCTCGCCCTGTGCTGTAAGTTTCTCTGTTACTATAGGTTTAATCAAAATTCCCATCGTCTTACGGTTTTATTCGCGTCCAGCCTGAAGAACAACCTCTGCACCCTCAACCAAAACAAGGTTGTATGCGCGCATTACATCGTAGGTATTCACAACATCTGCTGTTGCAACCTGAACATTCTCCAAGTTTCTTGCGGACAAGTAAATATTCTCTGAATTTTCTGGAAGAACAAAGAGAACTCTTCTGCCATTAGCCTTAATGTTGTTAAGAATGCTAAGGAACTGCTTTGTCTTTGGCTCCTCCATCTTGAACTGCTCTACAACTGTGATTGCATTCTCCTGAGCCTTGTATGCAAGAGCTGAGAAACGCGCAAGCTGTTTGAGCTTTCTGTTCAACTTGAAACCGTAGTAACGTGGGTGCGGACCAAATGCCCTACCACCGCCTACGTAAATATTAGACTTGATGCTGCCGTGGCGTGCACCGCCGGAGCCCTTCTGTCTGATAATCTTTTTTGTGCTATAAGCAACCTCTGAACGCTCTTTTGAATCGTGTGTACCCTGACGCTGATTTGCAAGGTACTGTTTAACGTCCATAAAAATAGCGTTGTCATTCGGCTCAATTCCGAATACGCTCTCTGCAAGATTAACCTTTCTTCCAGAGTCTGTTCCGTCGATCTTTAAAACTGATAATTCCATAGACGCTATTCCTCCACAATTACATAAGAACCTTTTGGTCCTGGTATTGAACCTTTTACAAGAATAAGATTATTCTCTGCAATAACCTTGATAACCTTAAGGTTTAAGATTTTAACTCTCTCACCACCCATACGGCCGGCAAGTCTCTTACCTCTGAATACTCTTGAAGGGTATGAAGATGCACCCATTGAACCAGGTGCGCGGAGTCTGTTATGCTGACCATGGGTCTGGCCACCTACTCCACCAAAACCGTGGCGTCTTACAACGCCCTGGAATCCCTTTCCTTTAGAAATTCCGGTAACATCTACCCAAGTGTCATCGCTAATTACATCAGCAACACTCAGTACATCGCCCAAATTCAACTCTCTTGAGAAATCATTCTCAAACTCTACGAGTTTACGCTTTGGAGTGGTATTTGCCTTTTTAAAGTGACCCATGAGAGGGGCGCTGGTGTGTTTCTCTTTTTTCTCGTCATAGGCAAGCTGTACAGCGGCATAACCATCTTTCTCTTCTGTACGAATCTGCGTAACAACACACGGACCAGCTTCAATTACAGTGCAAGGAATGTTCTTTCCATCTGCACCGAATACGGATGTCATTCCGATTTTTTTTCCAATTAATCCAGGCATTGGTTTTAATTAGTTATTTAAGTTAAACTTAATTGCATTGCCACTTGGGAAATTTGTCATCGACTAGTCTCACGACTAGCTTAACATTGATCTCCAAGTGGTTACAACTCCTCGCATATTTTGCGGGGCTGCAAAGATAGTAATTTTTATACAAACTACAAATTTTTAGCTACTTATCTCTTGTTGAGCGCAAGGTCAACATTCACTGCACAAGCAACGGAGCAGCCTACCATAGGGTTGTTTCCTATACCAAGGAAGCCCATCATCTCCACGTGCGCAGGCACAGATGAAGAGCCTGCAAACTGAGCGTCTGAGTGCATACGGCCAAGGGTATCGGTCATACCGTATGATGCAGGACCTGCAGCCATATTATCGGGATGAAGAGTACGGCCTGTACCACCGCCGGAGGCTACTGAGAAGTATGGCTTGCCTGCGCGGGTACGCTCCTTTTTGTATGTGCCTGCAACAGGATGCTGGAAGCGGGTAGGATTGGTGGAATTGCCTGTAATGGAGACATCCACATCCTCTGCCCAAAGAATTGCAACACCCTCTCTCACATCATCTGCGCCATAGCAGTTTACAGCTGCGCGCGGACCCTTTGAGTAAGCCTTGCGCTGCACTACCTTAAGCTCTCCTGTAAAGTAGTCGAACTCTGTCTGAACATATGTAAAACCGTTTATGCGGGAGATTATCATAGCCGCATCCTTTCCAAGTCCGTTGAGGATGCAACGGAGAGGTTTGTCTGCAGGTCTGGATTTGTTTGCCATCTGGGCAATCTTGATTGCACCCTCCGCTGCAGCAAAAGACTCGTGGCCTGCAAGGAATGCAAAGCACTTTGTCTCCGGCTCCAGAAGACGCGCTGCCAGCTCTCCGTGTCCGATACCAACCTTACGGTCATCTGCAACCGATCCCGGAATACAGAATGACTGAAGTCCCTCTCCAATATAGTTTGCTGCCTCCACTGCATTCTTTGCCTTCTCCTTTAGCGCTATTGCAGAACCTACAACATAGGCCCACTTTGCATTCTCAAAACAGATCATCTGGGTCTCCTCACAGGTCTTGTAAGGATCCAGTCCGGCTGCATCGCAAATCTGGTTAGCCTCCTCTATGGAAGCAATGCCGTGTTTGTTAAGACAGGCAAGAATCTGTGCCATACGGCGATTCTGAGATTCAAATTTTACTTCACGTATCATATCTCTATTCCTCCTTATTCTTTACGTGGGTCAATACATTTAACTGCGCCATCCTCAGGCTTTGTGCGGCCGTAGGTGCCTGTTACGCTCTTGAGAGCCTCATTTGCATCCACACCCTTCTTAATTGCATCCATAAATTTGCCCATATGAACAAACTCATATCCGCAAGCCTGGTCATCCTCATCAAGGTACATCTTTGTAATGTAACCCTCTGTAAGCTGAAGGTATCTTGTACCTTTAAGCGCTGTACCATAAAGCGTACCTGTCTGCGAGATAAGACCCTTGCCAAGGTCCTCAAGTCCTGCGCCTATTGCAAGACCACCCTCTGAGAAGGCAGACTGTGAACGTCCGTAAACAATCTGAAGGAAGAGTTCCCTCATTGCTGTATTTATTGCATCGCATACAAGGTCTGTATTGAGAGCTTCAAGAATAGTCTTGCCAGGCAAAATCTCTGAAGCCATTGCTGCGGAGTGTGTCATTCCGGAGCAACCGATTGTCTCCACAAGAGCCTCCTGAATTATACCGTCTTTAATGTTGAGCGTAAGTTTGCAGGCTCCCTGCTGAGGAGCGCACCATCCAATACCGTGGGTAAGACCGGAAATATCCTTTATCTCTCTTGCCTTCACCCATTTACCTTCCTCCGGAATAGGAGCCGGACCGTGATTAGGGCCCTTTTTAACAACACACATGTGCTGTACTTCTGTAGTGTAAATCATAGCTGAACAATTATAATATCTAACAATTTTATCACCAAAAGTTGATAATCGCACAAAGATAGTCTATTTTTACATTTCAAAAGTGATTAAACAACTATTTTTATCTTTATGAATAAACTAATTAAATCTTTTATTCTTATGGCAACCGCACTCTTCGTTGCCTCTTGCGGCAACAGAGAGGATGCCGCCTCAGGCATCTCTGTAAACAAACAGAAGCTGGAGATTGTTGATGGCGAATTCACTCCGGAGATAATGCATCGTATGGGCAAGATAAGCGAGCCGCAGCTCTCTCCGGACGGCAAAGAGATTATGTATGGCGTTACCTACACCAGCATAGAGGAGAACACAAGGAGAAGAATTCTCTACATTATGAATACCGACGGCTCTGCCAACAGAGCAATCACAGATGGCAGCATAAGTGCCGCCAATGCGCGTTGGATAGGCTCCGGCGCAGAGATAGCCCTTATTGTAAAGGGTAAGCTCCACACAATGAGCGCAAGCGGCAAAGAGCTTAAAGAGGTTGCAGGCGCTCCCGAGGGCATAGAGGGATTCGAGCTCTCTCCAAAGGGCGACAAAATACTCTATGTAAAGAGCATAAAGGCCTGCAAAAAGCCTTCAGACATCTATCCCGATATGGACAAGGCAAACGCAAGAACAATAGATGACCTTATGTACCGCCATTGGGACCACTTTGTGGAGGAGATTCCGCACACTTATGTGGCTCAGTTCAGCAAAACCTCCGGAGAGTGGACTCTTGCAGATTCCAAGGATATTGTGGGCGAAGAGAACCTCTTCGAACTTCCTACCCTGCCTTTCGGCGGTCTTGAGCAGCTCAGCTGGTCTCCCGATGAGAGCACCATAGCCTATTCCTGCAGAAAGCTTATCGGGAAGGAGTATGCCTTCTCTACCAACACAGACATCTACCTTTACAATGTTGCAGATGGCACCGCTTCTAACATAACCGAGGGAATGATGGGATACGACACAAATCCGCTCTTCTCCCCTGACGGCAAATATATTGCATGGCTCAGTATGGAGCGGGATGGCTACGAGGCAGACAAGCTGAGGCTCTTTGTTATGAATCTTGCAACCGGAGAGAAGAGGGAGCTCTCTGCAGATTATAAATATAATGTAGAGAGTCTGCTTTGGAGCGCAGAGTCGGACAAAATCTACTTTACCTCTGGAATCAATGGCCGCAATGCCATTCTTGTTGTGGATATAAATAAAGAGCTTGGTGGCAAGATTGAGGGCAATGAGGCTACAGGGCCTATTCCTGCAGATTACAATTATGGCGCAGGCATAAGGAGAATTACTCCCGATTCTGCCTGGTTCAATTTTGGCTCCCTCTCTCTGCTTAATTCCAACACCTTGCTTGCAACCAGCACCTCTCTGCTGCGTCCGGCGGAGATTGTTACCGTTGATATAGCAAGCGGAGAGTTTAAGGAGATTACCTCAGAGAATGCAGATATTCTGGCACAGTTGAAGACTCCTACGGTAAAGGAGCGCTGGATGACAACCACAGATGGCAAGCAGATGCTGGTATGGCTCCTCTACCCGGCAGATTTTGATGAGTCTAAGGTTTATCCTGCCATTATGATGTGTACAGGAGGCCCTCAGGGTGCCCTGGACCAGAGTTTCTCCACAAGGTGGAACTTCAGGCTGATGGCCTCTAAGGGATATGTCACCATTCTGCCTAACAGAAGGGGTTGCACCTCTTTCGGCCAGCCTTGGTGCGAGCAGATATCGGGAGACTATATAGGCCAGAATATGAAGGATTACCTTACTGCGGCAAATACTATGAAGAATGAGCCTTATGTTGGCAAGATTGGCGCTGTGGGCGCAAGTTACGGCGGTTATTCCATCTATTACCTTGCAGGCATCCACAACAACACCTTCTCAGCATTTGTCTCCCACGCCGGCATATTCAATCAAGAGCAGATGTATATGATGACAGAAGAGATGTGGTTCCCTAAATGGGATAATGGCGGCGCGCCTTGGGACAACAATCCTGTTGCCGTTAGGCACTACACCAACTCCGCGCATAAGCTCATAAAGAGATGGAATACTCCTATCCTTGTCACCCACGGTGAGATGGATTACAGAGTTCCTGTAGAGCAGGGAATGGCAGCCTTCAATGCAGCCCAAATGAATGGAGTGGAATCCAAAATGGTACTCTTCCCAGATGAGAATCACTGGATTCTCCAGCCGCAGAACTCCATCTACTGGCACCGCGTAGTCTACGAGTGGTTGGACAAATACTGCAAATAGGCTGGACCAATAGCGCAAATAAGCTAGACCAATAGCGCAAATTGCGACCCCTTGTGGATAAATTCGTTAATAAGAGAGGGCAGATTATTATCTTCCCCTCTCTTTTTTTATTACTTTTGCAACTTAACAAGCAAAACTATTTTTTATGTCGGGCTTTTTTGGATGCGTTTCACGTCACGAGTGTGTAGGCGATGTCTTTTATGGAACAGATTACCATTCACACCTTGGCACCAGACGTGCAGGAATGGCATTTTACAACGGAGAGAAATTTGTACGCTCCATACACTCTTTGGAGAACGGATACTTCAGAAACAAGTTTGAAGAGGAACTGCCAAAGTTTGCCAATTCCAATATGGGAATAGGCGTAATATCAGACAGTGAGTCACAGCCAATTACTATAACATCCCATCTGGGACGCTTCTCTGTTGCCACAGTTGCACGTATAGATAATATCAAGGAGCTCACCCAAGAGTTGCTTGACAACAAGAACCACTTCTCAGAGCTGTCGGATTCAGACATAAACGCTTCGGAACTTGTAGCAATACTCGTAGGCAAAGCGGAGACCTTCAAAGAGGGAATAGAGTATGCTCAGAGTAAGATAAAGGGCTCTTGCTCTATGCTCATAATGACCGATACAGTAATCTATGCCGCCAGAGACAGATTTGGCAGAACACCAATAATTATCGGGAAGAATGACAAGGGTTATGTCTGCGCCTCCGAGAGTTCAAGTTTCACCAACCTTGGGTACGAATATGTGAGGGATATCGGTCCTGGAGAGGTAGTACAGATAAGTGCAGATGGAATACGTCAGGTAACACCTCCGGGCGAGCGGATGCAGATATGCTCATTCCTTTGGGTATACTATGGTTACCCTTCAGCCTTTTACGAGGGCATAAATGTAGAGAACGCACGCTACCGTAGCGGAGCGGCAATGGCAAAGAGAGATGCAGATCTGCAACTTGACTGCGCCGCCGGCATTCCCGATTCCGGTATAGCTCACGCCATTGGCTATGCCAACCAGAAGGGAGTAGAGTATAGCAGGCCGTTTGTAAAGTACACCCCAACCTGGCCAAGAAGTTTTATGCCGCAGAACCAAAAGATGCGCGACCTTGTGGCAAAGATGAAACTCATCCCCAACAAGGAGCTGACAAAGGATAAGCGTATAGCCTTCCTGGATGACAGCATAGTAAGGGGCACACAGCTTAAAGACAACGTAGTAAAACTCATAGATGCAGGAGTTAAGGAGGTTCATATGAGAATAGCCTGTCCTCCTCTTATCTACCCTTGCAAATTCCTGAATTTCTCCACCTCCAGAAGCAACTTCGACCTCTACACCAGAAGGGTAATCAGAGATATGGAGGGGACCTCAGAGCTCTCAGAGGAGATACTTCAGGAGTATGTTGACTGCAACAGCGCAAAGCACAAAGAGATGGTAAACATAATGTGCAAAAACATGCAGCTCACATCTCTCAAGTTCCAAAGACTGGAAGACCTTGTAGCAGCTATAGGCTTGCCAAAATGCAAGCTCTGCACCCACTGTTGGGACAACAGCAGTTACACAGAATAGTTACACCTGCTGGCTTCTGCCTGCCGGCTTCTGCCCGCCGCGTACCGCTGCTTCTCGATGCCAGCTTCTTCCCGCTGCGCACAGCTGCTTCCCAATGCGCACAGCTGCTTCCCGATGCGTGTCCGCACCAGCGCCCTCGTCTAGTGTTATGCTGTGCCAAGGCGCCCCTTCCAGCATCTCTACCACAGCGCCGCCTCTCTGCAGTCGCTCCGCAACGGCGCCCCGGCCAGCAGCGTCCTGCTCAGTGGCGTCCCCAGGCCGCAGCAGTAGCTCTG
>SAMEA3663028__coassemble_287_pt1 | contig 21748 bp, 18 predicted proteins | sample SAMEA3663028__metabat2_low_PE_034 | metagenome-assembled genome bin SAMEA3663028 (sample SAMEA3663028) | pig gut metagenome | biome: pig gut; feature: pig-associated habitat; material: faeces | place: France | collected 2012
CGGAAGAATCCAATTCTACAAGAAGATCGCCCTTCTTTACGTCGGTGCCTTCGGGAATTAAATAAATGACGGTAGCCTGTCCTTCGACTTGAGAAGCCACGTCGACGTTCTTTGCGCTCTCCGCGCTTCCACTCTTTGCGTTGGAGGCATCTGCGCAGGGCAATGGGAATGAAGTGGGAACAACTGACACTTTGTTGCTCACATTGGATGATGCTCTCAGAATTGCCGCATCTGACAACTATACGGTGCAGATAGCGGATAAGGAGATTGTAAAGCAGAATTATGCAAAGAAGGGCGCCTATGCCGCACTCTTCCCTCAGGTGGATTTCTCCTTCAATTACGACAGAGCCATAAAGAAACGTACAATGGTCTTTGAGGGCAATTCAATGGCTATAGGAACAAACAATACATTTACAACAGGTTTCACTGCATCTCTGCCATTGGTAAATCTCTCTCTTTGGAAAGAGTTAAGAATTACTGCAGACAATGTGGAACTTACCGTAGAGAAGGCTCGCGCCTCCAGATTAAGTCTCATAGAGCAGGTACGCAAGGCCTATTATGCAGTTCTCCTTGCCAAGGATGTGTATGATGTATATAAGGAGGATTATGACATGGCTGTTGAGAATTGCCAGAATGTGCAAGCAAAGTACGAGAGTGGCACTGTTGCGCAGTATGACCTTATTCGCGCTCAGGTGGCAGTGGAGAATGCGGCTCCAAATGTATATGACTCCAGAAATGCCATTCTGCTTGCAAAGTGGAGGCTGAAGGCTGTTATCGGGATGAATCTGGATACTCCTATAGATTGCGCAGGTTCCCTTATGGATTATGAGGCGGAGCTTGGCAGAGTCTCCGATTATAATAATGCTTCGCTTGCCAACAACTCCGATTTGAAGCAGTTGCAGATTCAGGGAGATATTGCGGAGAGGACTGTAAAGTCCAAGATAGCAAAGTATTATCCTTCGCTCTCTGCAAATATTAACTACCAGTGGCTGGCTCAGGAGGATAATTTCAAGTTTCGCCAGTTCAAGTGGTTCCCGCTCTCAACAGGTACATTAACCTTAACCATACCTATCTTCTCCGGTGGAAAGAGATACTATGATGTTAAGCAGGCAAGGGTTGCAAAAGAGCAGTTGGACCTGCAGAAGGCCAATACAGAGAGGGATCTTAAGGTGCAGGTAATGCAGCTTGTGAGCACTATGGAGACCTCTTCAGAGCAATTTGGCGCTGCAAATGCTGCAGTTAACGGTGCAGAGAAGGGCTATGAGATCTCTGCAAAGAGATATGAGGTGGGAAGCGGCACGCAGCTGGAGCTTACAGATGCGCAGGTGGCGCTTCTGCAATCCAAACTTAACCGCACACAGTCCCTCTACAACTTCCTTACAAACAAGGCAGGCTTGGATACTGTGCTGGGAATGAATATTCCCGATGCCTTCAAGTCCAAAGTAATACTAATCCACAATAATGTTAACGAGTAAGAGATAAATACAGTAATAGATATGAAACAGAGAAATTTATTGAATGGCGGTGTGGCAATTCTCTTTGCCATCTCCCTTGCAGCCTGCGGCGGATCCTCCGATAAGAGCGCAGAGGCCAATCTTGTACAGAAACCTAAAGTAACAGTGGAGAAGGTCTTTGCACAGGATGTTGAACAGATAGAGGTCTTTACAGCAACTGTAAATTCTGAGGTAAAGAACAATATTTCGCCAAAGAGCGCTTCCAGAATAGAGAGGGTTTATGTGGAAGTTGGAGATTATGTGCAGAAGGGCCAGAAACTGGCAATGATGGAGAGAGTCTCTTTGGACCAGATAAGGCTCCAGATGGAGAACGACTCAATAGAATTTGAGAGAATAGACAAGCTCTATGCTGTTGGCGGATGCTCAAAGAGTGAGTGGGACGCAAAGGAGATGAAGTATAAGGTCTCAAGGACAAACTACAATAACCTTATAGAGAATACCTACCTGCTCAGCCCTATAGAGGGTGTTGTTACAGCAAGAAACTATGACCAGGGAGATATGTACACTATGGGTTCACCTCTCTTTGTGGTTGAGAAGATAAGGCCTGTAAAGATTGTTGTAGGTGTATCTGAGGAGCTCTATACCAAGATAAACAAAGGTATGAAGGTAGATGTGAATCTGGATGTATATCCAGGCGAGACCTTCCAGGGCGTTGTAAAGATTAAATACCCTTCTGTAGACCCTGCAACAAGAACATTCCAGGTAGAGGTTACCATACCTAACAACAACTACAAGGTGCGTCCGGGTATGTTTGCAAGAGTAACCTTCTCCTATGGAAAGGAGAGCAATGTGGTTGTGCCGGACCAGGCAATTGTTAAGCAGCAGGGCTCCGGAGACCGCTATGTTTATGTGGTTGATGCAGAGAATAAGGTGCAATTCAAAAAGGTTGAACTTGGAAGACGCCTAGACAATGTTTATGAGCTTAAGGGCGGTCTTGCTTCAGGCGAGACAGTCATTGTGACAGGCCAGAGCAGAGTTGTAAATGGCCAGGAAGTTGAGATAATTACAAAAGAGAACTAAGGAGGCTAGAGAATGAGTATCTATCAGACAGCGGTCAAGAAACCGGTAACTACTGCCCTCATATTTGTGGCAGTGGCTGTGTTTGGTATATTTTCTCTTATGAATATCCCTATCAACCTCTATCCCGAGTTTGATGCAAATACAATTATGGTTATTACAACCTACTCGGGAGCAAGTGCATCGGATATTGAGAACAATGTTACCAAACCACTTGAGAACACCTTGAATGGTGTGAGCAACCTTAAGCACATTACATCCAACTCAAAGGAGAACTCCTCTGTGATTACCCTTACATTTGAGTATGGAATAGATATAGATGTGGCTACCAATGATGTGAGGGATAAGTTGGAGCTTGTAAAGAGTACCCTCCCGGACGATGCCAACACCCCTATGATCTTCAAGTTTGGCGCGGACGATATGCCTATTCTCCTTATCTCTGCAACAGCGGAGGAGAGTATGCCGGGTCTGAACAAGATTCTGGACGACGGCGTAAGCAACCAGATTGCACGTATTGGAGGTGTAGGTACAGTCTCCATCATAGGTGCGCCGGAGCGTGAGATACAGGTCTATTGCGACCCTCACAAACTCCAGGCATACAACATATCCATAGAGACAATAGCTGCCATAATTGGCCAGGAGAACAAAAACACCCCTGGCGGTACGGTAGATATCGGCTCAAACACCTATTCTGTAAGGGTGCAGAAGGAGTTCACCAATGCAAATGAGATGCTGGACCTGGTGGTTGCAACCAGAAACGGCAAGGCAATCTACCTTAAAGATGTTGCAACCGTAAATGACGGTCTGCAGGAGCGCTACCAAGAGGTCTTCACCAACCTTCAGCCTGGCGCAATGATTATGGTTCAGAAGCAGGCAGGCGCAAACTCTGTGCAGATATCAAAGAAAGTTAAGGCAAAACTTCCAGATATTCAGAAGGACCTTCCTTCAGATGTTCATCTGGATGTGATTGTAGATACTTCGGACAATATCATAAATACAATCAACAGCCTTAAGGAGACAATCATCATCACCTTCCTTGTGGTTATGCTGGTGGTTTACCTCTTCCTTGGAAGATGGCGCGCAACCTTCATTATCATAATGACAATCCCTATCTCCCTGCTGGCATCCCTGGTTTACCTCTTTGCTACCGGAAATACACTGAACATCATATCGCTCAGCTCCCTCTCCATAGCAATAGGTATGGTGGTGGATGATGCCATTGTGGTATTGGAGAATGTGACAACCCATATAGAGAGGGGAAGCCGTCCTAAAGAGGCGGCGGTATATGCAACCAACGAGGTGGCTATCTCCGTTGTGGCCTCTACACTTACAATGTTGGCCGTATTCTTCCCTATGACAATGATCTCCGGAATGTCCGGTATCCTCTTCCGTCAGTTGGGATGGATTGTGAGCATCATTATGATTGTCTCAACAATAGGTGCGCTCTCCTTCATTCCTATGCTCTGCTCGCAGTTGCTCCGTCTCAACCCTCATCAGGGAAAGATACACAAGGCAATCTTCAATCCTATAAACAAAGGACTAGGATGGCTGGATGTCAACTATGCAAAACTTCTAAACTGGGCAGTACGCCACAGAAAGAGCGTTGTTGCAATAGCATTGGGACTCTTCTTCTTTGCAATATATGTTCTGGCTCCAATGATGAAGGTGGAGTTCTTCCCTACAATGGATAACTCGCGTATCTCCATAAAGATAAACCTTCCTACCTCTACAAGACAGGATATTACAAGAGACCTTGCCATCAAAATTGCAACCTCTTTCAAGGAGAAGTACCCTGAGATAGACAAGATAAACTTCAGCGAGGGTGCTGCAGATGCAGATAATGCCTTTGCTGCATTCAATGATAACGGTACACATATCATATCGTTCAATATCAGCCTTATCAGCCCTACGGAGCGTGACCGAAGTATGACAGATATCTGCGACGAGATGCGTTCAGACCTTCTCAAATATCCAATCATCAGAACCTTCAATGTTATTGCAGGCGGACAGGAGGGAGGTATCTCCGGCGAGGCTACTGCAGATGTGGAGCTTTATGGTTATGACTTTGAGACCACAGACCGCGTTGCGCAGGAGATTAAGGCTAAGATGTATGAGATAGAGGGAGTAAAACAGGTTAAGATAAGCCGAGACGAGTATATCCCGGAGTATGCCGTAGATTTTGACCGTGAAAAGCTTGCAGTCAACGGCCTTAATGTGCAGACAGCCTCCCTTTATGTAAGGAACAGAATCAACGGCGCTCTGGCCTCCTATTATAGAGAGGATGGAGATGAGTATGACATTCGTGTACGTCTGGACCCTAAATTCAGACAGACTATAGAGGATATTGAGAATATCGTAATCTATAACGCTGCAGGAAAGGGAATCTATGTGCGCGACCTTGGAAAGGTAAGGGAGATGCAGACTCCTCCTACAATTGAGAGAAAGGATAGGGAGAGGGTAATCACCATCTCTGCAGTAGTGCCTAAAGGTATGGCAGCCAGCGACCTTATCAATGCCGTTTCGGAAAAGATGGAGGAGGTTGATATGCCTGCAGGACTCTCCTGGATATTCGGAGGTACTATGGACGACCAGAATGATACTTATAGCGAACTTATTACCCTGCTTGTGCTTATTGTAATCCTGGTATTCATTGTTATGGCAGCGCAGTTTGAGTCGCTTACCTATCCGTTTGTAATTATGTTCTCAATTCCGTTTGCAATTATCGGTGTGCTCCTTGGTCTTGTAATTAACGGAACTCCAATGAGCGTTATGGCAATGGTTGGTCTGATTATGCTTATGGGTATTGTGGTTAAGAACGGTATTGTGCTCATAGACTATACAATTCTTTGCCGCGAGCGTGGAATGGGCGTTCTCCATTCTGTGGTTACTGCCGGCAAATCCCGTCTCCGTCCTGTGCTTATGACAACACTTACAACAGTACTTGGTATGATTCCTATGGCTGTTGGCAGAGGCGAGGGTTCTGAGATGTGGAGAGGACTTGGTATGACAGTGGCTTGGGGTCTCTCTGTCTCCACACTCATTACACTTGTGCTTATTCCTACACTCTACGCTGCATTTGCAGGAAGAGGTATAAAGAGGGCAAGAAAGGCCTCTAACAAGAAGGCACGTGCTGCTGCGCTTGCAGAGTAATTCTGCAGGCACAGCCCCAAGGCGCGCAATTAACAGTTTTTAATAAATTGAGAGAATGAAAGCGGTTTTTATATCATATTCACAGGCCCACCATACAGATATCATTGCTGTAATGGAGAGGCTTAACATTAAGGGATACTCTGCTTGGGAGGTAACCACCGGAAGAGGTACAAACGGAGGAGATCCTCACCTTGGAGACCACGCTTGGCCAACCCTAAACTCCAGTATGCTCACAATGGTAAAGGATGAGCAGGTGGCAGACTTTCTGCAGGCACTTAAAAAGATAGACGACGAGTCTCCAAAGATGGGACTCCGTGCCTTTACCTGGAAAATAGAGGAGACAATCTAATTAGACCCAAGTGGTCAATTTAACTGCGAGAACCTCTTGCGGCCCATAAAGAAGGCGGCAATTATGCTGCCTGAGTAGAGGCCCGGGAGGTTTTTGTCATATATGCCCTCCACCCTTGGAGAGACCTCCATTGTGCGGCGCATTTTGGAATAATCCCTGTGGGCGCGCCATACTGCGCCAAAATATGAGAATTTGCCTTGTGCAAGGTATGCCATAGCGGAGAGCCCGTCTATGCACATCCTCTCAAAGAGAAAGCACTTGCGCCCAAAGAGCCTGCCCCACAGCGCCCCCTTGCCAAAGGCAGACCAGCTCTCTCCCTTAAGCGGCAGATTCTTGTAGAGCATAAGCAGGTTGTTTCTGTAGTTGAGGTAGAGCTTTCTTGGAGAGTTGTTCGGGAGTGTGCCTCCTCCAACGTGATAGACCCTGCTCTGCGGCACTGCCCATATCTGCCACCCCTGCAGATGCGCGCGCCAGCAGAGGTCTATCTCCTCCATATGCGCAAAGAAAGAGCTATCAAGTCCTCCCAAAGAGTGGTAGAGGGAACTTCTTATTACCATACAGGCTCCAGATGCCCAAAAGATCTCCATAGGGCTGTCATATTGCCCCTTATCCTCCTCTACAGAGGAGAGAATTCTGCCGCGGCAGAAGGGAAAACCATATTTGTCCAAAAAACCGCCGCAAGCGCCGGCATACTCAAAGATATTCCTGCCATTAGCCTCAAACTCGGGTTCGCTCAATATTTTAGGCATACAGATACCAGCTTCCCGATGCTGCTCCATAAACTCCAGCAGCACCTCCAGCCAGTTGCCCTCAGCTGCACCCTCACCAGCCTCTCCGCCCTTCTGTGGCACACGTATGTCTGAATTCATAATTACATAGTAATCTGCCTCCACCTGCTTAAGAGCGCGATTGTATCCCCCAGTAAAGCCATAATTCTTATCAAATGCAATTACCCGGCACTGGGAGGGGTACTCCGCGGCAATCCACTCCAGGCTGCCATCTGTAGAGCCATTGTCTGCCACCACAAGAGTGCAATCGGGAGGCAGTTCTGCAATTACAGCAGGAAGGTATTTTTGCAGAAATTTTATGCCGTTCCAGTTGAGTATTACTATTGCCGCTCTCATAAATAACTGATTGAGGTTTCAAAATTACAAAAATTTATTTATTACACTTGATTTCTTTTTTCGCACTGCTAAATAATGATATCCCCAAATAAATCAAAACCCTGATTGTGATATGGCAACAGTAAAGATTAAGTTCCGACCATCAACGGTTGATGGCGGGCAAGGCTCAATTTTCTATCAAGTAATCCATAATCGTGTAGCCCGTCAGCAAAAGACGGGCTACCGTCTCTACGGCTATGAGTGGAACAACCACTCTTCCGAGGTGGTGTTACCCAGGTTCAACGAGAACAGAAAACGCCACCTATCGGAGATTGGCGACAAAATCCGAATGGATGTAAAGCATTTCCAAAAGGTCATCGCTGATTTTGAGCATAGCGGTTGTGATTATACTGCAGATGATGTGATAGCGGAATTTGCATCGGATAACCCCGAAAATTTTCTCTTCCCATTTATGGAGGGCGTTATTGCCAATCTGAAAGCATTGGGTAAGATACGCACATCGGAGACATATGCTGCTACCCTATGCAGTTTCAGACGCTTCCGAGAGGACAAGGATGTGCCGTTGGATGATATGGATTCAGATATGATGATGGCATACGAAACATATTTGAAGAATAACGGAGTGAGTCCCAACTCTTCATCATTCTATATGCGTAATCTTCGGGCTGTATATAATCGAGCCGTAGAAAAGGGACTTACCTCACAACGCTTCCCATTCAAGCACGTCTATACGGGAGTGGATAAGACCGTCAAACGAGCCGTACCATTGAAAGTCATCAAGCGAATCAAGGAGATGGACTTCTCTATGAATCCGACCTTTGATTTTGCCCGAGATATGTTCCTTATGAGCTTCTATACCCGAGGTATGTCATTCGTGGATATGGCATACCTGCGAAAAAAGGATTTGCAGAATGGTGTGCTATCCTATCGCAGACGCAAGACCGGGCAACAACTCTTCATCAGATGGGAGAAGTGTATGCAGGAGATTGTAGATAAGTACGATACTTCGCAATCCAATTCCCTGTTGCCTATTATTAAACCTTTCGGTTATATAGATGAACGCAAGCAATACATCTATGCAGCCCATAACATCAACCGTTGCCTGAAAATCATCGGTAAGAAGTTGGGATTATCCGTTTCGCTCACCTTGTATGTTGCTCGTCATGCTTGGGCGAGTATTGCCAAGAGCAAGAATGTACCGCTCTCGGTAATCAGTGAGGGTATGGGACACGACTCGGAGGCTACCACACGCATCTACCTTGCATCGTTGGACACCGTAGCCATTGACAAGGCGAACAGTATGATATTGAAATCTCTATAAGTGAAGGATTGTTGAGCGAATGAAATCTCTCTTTGGAAGAGAAATGATTACCAATGCTAAATTACACATTTTTTTGCAAATAGCAATAAATTACACTAAAAAATGTTACGCAAAATTCTTATTTTTGTTTGGGCTTAAGGCGGATTGTTGAGCAAACTACATTGTACCTATTCAAATAACCGACTCGTAATCAATAGGAATATGCCGCATAAATCACTCTTCCAAAGAGAAATGACCTGTTATTTCTCTTTATGCCTATTGATAAATATTGTATAACGCTGATTCTCTTGCTGTTTGGTGTAGGTATTGCGCATTCGCAAGAGAGACATACGGAAATCTGTATTGATTTCCGTGTGAACAATACTGTCATAGACTCCGCCTATTCGGACAATGCCGTCCGTATGCAGGAGATGGTGGAGTTCCTACGAACTATCCGTCAAGACAGTACAATTAATATTATTGAAGTATCCTTCTGCGGAGCAGCTTCTCCCGAAGGCAGTTATCAACTCAACCGCAAGTTGGCACAAGGTCGTCTCTCGGCACTTGAAAAATTCATCCGCAGTGAGGTGGATATTCCCGACAGCCTTATTACCCATAATGACAGTTACATACCCTGGGATAACCTCAAATCACAGATTGAGGATTCGGGACTTATCCGCAAGGATGAAGTAATTGCCATCTTGGAGGAAGAAGCCCGATTGGTGGACTATCATCACCCGAATACGCATATCGATAACCGTATCGTGAAATTGAGAGCATTGGACGGTGGTAAGGTATGGCAGCAGATGAACAAACTCTTCTTCGAGCGGATGCGAAATGCCTGTGCGGTATTCGTAACCTACAAGAAAGAGTTACCACCAGTACAAGAGCCTGTAATCTTGCCTGATACCATTACGATAGAGCCACTAGTTGAAGTTGTGGAAATCGTACCCGACACAACGGCTGTAGTAGAAACAGTTATCCCCAAAATAGAGGGATGGAGTCGCAAACTCCACTTGAAGACCAATGTCATAGGTTTGGGAATAGCTATTGCCAATGTTGCCGCAGAAGTTGATTTGGCAAAACATTGGTCGTTTACGCTTCCTGTCTATTATTCGGCTTGGGACTACTTCAAATCAACCATCAAGTTCCGCACATTTGCCCTGCAACCTGAATTCCGCTATTGGTTGTCGGAAGAGAATGACGGATTCTTCGGTGGGGTACATTTCGGCTTGGCATATTACAATTTTGCTTTTGACGGTGATTACCGCTACCAAGTCCATAATCGTGAGACACCTGCCATCGGCGGTGGAGTGAGCATCGGTTATCGTCTGCCTATCAGTAAGAATAACCGTTGGAGGGTTGAGTTCTCTCTCGGAGCAGGTCTCTATTCCTCTTACTACGACAAGTTCCACAACACGCCACGCGCAAAAGACGGTCAGGTGATAGAGAGCATCAAGAAGACCTACTGGGGTATCGACCAAGCAGCAGTATCGTTCTCCTATTCGTTTGACTTAAAGAAGAAAGGAGACAAGCGATGAGAAAGATTCTATTCCTTATTATATGCCTGCCGATATTGATTCTTTCGGCTTGTGATGTTCACGAATGGCCTGAAATGCCGGAGTTTGTAAAAATGCATCTTCGCCTGAACTATGAAACGGATATGACCGAATGGGAACACCTCTACGATGGTGCAGAGGTCATTGAGCAGGGATATGGTGAGATATACGACAATCATCGTGATTATGGCAAGATACGCTACATTGTTCGCACCTATCCCGTATTGGAGACGATGCGTACCACATCGGACTATACACAGGAGTTCGTATTCACGAAAGATATATCAAAGGGCTACGACCACGAAGTAACGCTCGACCTCCTGCCCGGCAACTACAATGTGATGGTATGGTCAGACTTGGTGCAGACAAGCGGAGAGAGCCATTTCTACAATGCCGACAACTTTGCGGAAATCAGATTGCAAGGCGACCATAAGGGCAACAATGACTATCGTGACGCTTTCAGAGGCTCAAACAACATCTCCCTCGTAGCGGATATTATGGAGCATTTGCCCGATACATTGGATATAGCGATGCAACGTCCTCTTGCCAAATTTGAGTTCGTAACAAACGATGTGAAGGAGTTTATAGACAAGGAATCTGACCGTGTCGCTTCAAAAGCCAATGAAAACGAGTCCGCATCAAATGATGATACCCCAACAAGAGCCGTAAATATCGAGGATTACAAGGTGGTGTTCTACTACGTGGGATTTATGCCCGATGCTTACAGTATGAATACCGACAAGCCTGTGGACTCCTCTACGGGAGTGATGTTTGAATCCACATTGAGAAAGCTCTCCGAGTCGGAGGCTACTATGGGATTTGACTATGTGTTTGTGAACGGCAAGAATTCGGCTGTAACCGTGCAGATTGGCATTTACGACAATGAGGGTACGCGACTCTCCTTGACCGAGCCGATAGAGGTGCCGCTCAAACGTAGCCACCATACCATAATGACGGGTATGTTCCTGATGTCGGAGGCATCGGGAGGTGTTACCATCAATCCCGACTTTGAAGGAGACCATAACCTTATTTTCCCCTAACAGATAGACATAATGAAGAATCTACTACATAACATACAGATATTGGCAATGCTTGCCTTGACTATGATAGGCATACAATCCTGTTCGGATGATTTGCACGATGTGGGCGATGTTCAGGTGAGTTTCACAGCCACACTCCCAACGGACATCCGTACCCGTTCATTCGGCAAAGCGGAACAGGTGAATACCCTTGTGGTGGGCATATTCAAAAAAGGAGTTGCCGATGTGCCTAACAACAGCGGTGGCAGTTTGAACTATTATGAAATAGCGCGCCAATCGTTCCCGATAAATGGCACTTCGGTTAATGTGCAGCTTACATTGGCACAGGAGCAGACATATAGTTTTATCTTTTGGGCGTATGATGGCAATCAGAGCATATATGATATCACAAAACTGACCGCTATCGAAATGAAGACCTTGCCTAATCCGACAACATTTGCCCAAGCGGAAGCCGCAGACGCTTTCTTCGCCACAAAGAAAGATATAACCATTACGGGAGATTGCAGTTACCCCGTTGAACTTGTACGTCCATTGGCTCAAATCAATGTAGGAACTACAGGGACACCGATGCAAGCCACATTTACTGCAAATGGTGCTCCCAATATATTCCACCCGTTCACCAATACCGTAAGTGGAGCAACCAATTATACTTGGAATTTCAGCGAGACCACAACCGAAACATTCTCGGCTGATGGTACGGAATATAACTACCTCGCTATGGGATATCTATTTGCTCCTACCACAGCCACAAATATTTCAGCCAGACTGACCTTGACAGATGGAGGCACAAGCCAAACGGTGGGATTTCCACAGGTGGAGATAGAGGCAAACCAAAGAAGCAACATCGCAGGAAATTTCACACCAACAGAATAAACATTAAGAAACAAAAAATCAAAATAACTATTTGTATAACAATTTAATTTTTCAAAGATGAACAAGAAATTATTATTAGGTATGTTCGCAGCAGCAGGTATGTTGCTCGCAACATCGTGTTCGAAAGAAGAACAGGATGTTGTTCAGTCAGGAAATGAGGCTCAGGTGACGTTCTCGCTTGCAGCCGATGGTCGTATCGCTACCCGTGCTATCAGCGATGGTACAGGTGCAGATTTATTGTATTACGCAATCTTTGATGCAGACAATAAATTGATTACAACTATCAGTGGTTCAACTAATGGTCTGTTGAAAAAAGAGAATGCATTCCCTAATGCAAGCAAGACAGATGAAGTAGAAGTTACATTGGCGAAGGGACAGGAGTACACAGCTGTATTTTGGGCACAGGATGCAAGTTGCGATGCTTATACAGTTACTGCTGAAACAGACGGATTGAAAGTAGCAGTAGATTATGAAGGTAACAATAACGATGAGACTCGTGATGCATTCTTCAAGGCTGAGACTTTCAAGGTAACAGGCAATGCAGAGATTGATGTTGAGTTGAAACGTCCTTTTGCTCAAATCAATGTGGGTGTAACCAAGGCTGATTGGGATGCTGCTGTTGCTTCTGGTGTCACAATTACTGAATCCAAGGTTGTTATCAAGAATGCAGCTACTTCTATCAACTTGCTAGATGGTACAGTGAGCGGTGAGCAAGTAGTAGAATATGATTTCGCAGCAATTCCTACTGACCCTGCAACATTGGAAGTAGATGTAGACCGTAACGGTACTATCGCTGAAGATGAAAAGTACAAGTACCTCTCTATGTGTTATATCTTGACTGATAATGGTGCTGAAAAAACTACTTTGGAAGCAGACGGATTGCAGTTCACATTCAAGTCAGGTGGTGAAGACATCGTTTTCGATGAAGGTTTGCACGCCGTTCCTGTACAGCGCAACTGGAGAACAAATATTCTTGGTAAGCTTTTGACAGGGGATATTCAGTTCAATATCGTTATTGATGAAATATTCTATAATGATTATAATTATCCTGAATTTAGAGAGGTAGCTAATGGTGTGAAGTACGATGCTGCAACCAGGACTTATTATCTCTATTCAGCAGCTGGTCTTGAGTGGTTGTCAACTGAAACTAACACAAATAACAACCAATTCTCAGGTTGTACAGTGAAATTGACATCAGATGTTGATTTGAATAATGTCGCTTGGACTCCTATTGGTCAATCTAATACGTTTAATGGAACTTTTGATGGTGGCAACAATACTATCAGCAATCTGACAGTAAGTGGTGACAATACAAACGTAGGTCTGTTTGGAAAGGTTATTGGAACAATTAAAAATGTAAAAATAGCGAATGTTAATTTGTCAGGTTCTCATTATGCTGGTGGTATAGTAGGTTATATCTATGGTAATATCGAGAACTGCCACGTTGACGGAGGTGACATCAAGGTTTCTGTTAAAGATGGCGACAATGGTGATAAAGCGGGTGGTATTGCTGGTTATGTAGGCGAAGGCAGTTATACATTAAGTGGCAACACTGTTAAAAATCTCAGAGTAGAAGCTTACAGAGATGTTGCAGGTATTGCAGGATGCATACAGACTGGTGCAAAAGTAGAAAACAACACTGTGGACAAGGTTACGGTAATTGCAAATATGCTCCAAGATGGAGGAAAGACTTTAGCGGATGCTAATGCAGACAAGGTTGTTGGTCGCAATATAGCAAATGCAGACCTTTCTACTAATACCACAAATAATGTAACTGTTACTATCTATGGTATTGACAGCAACAATATTGCAACTGTAGGTAATGATGCTGGAGTAACTTATGCTATTAACAAGGGTATAGCTACCATTAGTCTGACTCCAGGTACTTACATTATCCCTGATGAGGCTAAAGGTAAAACTTTGACTTTCAGTGGTACAGGTAATCCTAAGGATACAAAAATTGCTACTCAGGATGATGGAAGTTATGAAGGTTGTGATTATTCTTTAGAGGGAGCAACTGTTACTTTTGAGAATATCTCGATTAATACAAATTCACAAACATATACTGGCTATGCACGTTGCAGCGGTACTTACAAGAATTGTGTAATCAATGGCACATACACACTTTATGGTGACAGCAAGTTTGAGAACTGTACTTTTAATGTCTCTGGTGATGTTTACAATATTTGGACTTGGGGTGCAACAAATGCTAAATTTGATAAATGTACATTCAATTCAGATGGTAAGGCTATGCTTCTCTATGGTACAGTAAATACGAATTTGACAATTGAAAATAGCGTATTTAATGATAAGGGAGGTTTGACAGACAAGAAAGCCGCTATTGAAATAGGCAACGACTATGGCACGTCTTATATACTTGTTGTAAACAATACAGTTGTCAATGGTTATGAAATCAATGACAAGGGTATCCCTACAGGAACTACTCTTTGGGCTAATAAAAACTCAATGGGACAAGATAAACTCTCTGTTACTGTTGACGGTGTAAGAGTTTATTAAAAGCATACTATTGATTACTATACACTCTATTCGAGTGTATATCTAAAAAGAAACTCTATCATCCCTTTGATAGATATTTACATATAAGAGGTTAGTTGAGACCTGCCGTTCGTGAGAATAGCAGGTCTCATTCTTATATTAGCATAGCCCCTTAGTTATCAGCGTGTTGTACATTGTTATGCAGAATGTGGCAGAGAGTAGAAATAAACTCCAAAGATCTATAAACTCACCCTCTATCGGGTAATGATTTGAAAACCGTTCGCCATCATTATTTCCCCTCATTCGTTAGATTTTTCCAGAGATATTACATATATTTGTTATTTCTTGTAAGTATGCAGCGATTATTGGCAAATATCATCTATTTTGTGATGTGTGGCTTCTCACTCCTGCCGCTAAGGGTGCACTATTGCATCTCGGATATAATGCGCTTCTTTCTGCAGTATATTCTAAGGTACAGGCGAAAGCTTATCCTAAAGCATCTCAGAATGTGCTTTCCGGAGATGGGGGAGAGGGAACTGCGCAAGACTGCGGGAGGTTTTTACGAGTACCTCACCGATACCTTTGTAGAGTGCATCTGGCAGCTGATGGCAAGCAATCGTACCCTCTTCAAACATATATCGGGATATGAGGATAACACGCTGAACAGACTCTTTCAAAAGCACAACAAAGTGCTGCTGCTTATGGGTCATTTTGGCAATTGGGAGATGCTCTATGGCTTCTGTGCCCCCAATGCCGCCAGAACTCCGGATTATTTCTCCTCTTATGTTACTGTAAATGTGGCATATAAGGCTATGGAGGGGAGTGTTGCAGATATTATATCGCAGAAGATGCGCACCAACTCTTTCAGAAAGAACAGGGCGTTGGGCGGAGTTGTAGAGTCCAATAAGATTCTGCGCCACATCTTGGGCAGCAAGGGAGAGAAGGGGCTCTATGTACTCATTGCAGACCAGTCGCCGCTGCCGGGCAAGAGGGTTGTTGCAAATTTCTTCAATCTGCCTACTCTTATGATGGCGGGCCCGGAGTATATTGCAACCAAAATGAATATTCCTGTTGTATATTATGGCATAAGGCGTCTTAAGAGAGGCAAATATGAGATTCACTACAAACTTATTGCGGAGGAGCCGGCCCGCCAGCCGGAGTACTTTGTCACAAGGGAGTATGCAAGGTATCTGGAGGAGGATATAAGAGCCTTCAAAAGCACTTGGCTCTGGAGCCACAAACGCTGGAAGAGACCGCTCTCTGCAGAGGAGTGGGAGGAGTATGCAAAGATTACCTCACCGGAACATGCCGCCCGGTGCCATACCCCGGAATATGATAACAAGAATTTGGAAATAGATACTTTAGAGTAATATGAAGAGAGGATTTGAGATGAACTTTTTTAAGAAGATAAGGGCTGCGCTCCTCTTGTGTGCAGTTGTTGCGGCTCTTACCTCTGCGGCGCAGACTCCACAGGTGGGCAAGAATCAGGTGGAGTATTACCTTCCCCGAACAGTGCTGCAGATAGAGCTTATGGCAGAACATACCTCTTTCAAGGCTGGTCCGTACGCTGCCTTTGCAAAGAAGTACCTTGGCATTGAGGTGGGGCTAAAGGATAGCGAGAGTTATACCCTCAAAGCTGCCTCAATAATGCCTTATGTGGAGCCCGACCCAGAGACAAAGAAGGTGGTTACCATCTCCTCCAAGAGCTCTGCGGAGAGCTTCTTCAAATACCGCAGCGGCGGATTCCTCATTACCTCAAACGATAATGCCTTCCAGAATGTTCAGTGGTTTGCTCCGCTTAAGGCAGAGGGAAAGATAGAGGATGTGCCGGCTGTCTCAAATTTTACAACCAAAGAGACAGAGCTCTTTATGGCCCTGCAGGTGCAGGATAGAGTTGAGCCAAAGCCTGTAAAGCAGAGCTATACAGTGGCAAAAGACCTGGAGATGAAGGCGTATGAGACCTCTCAGCTTATAAACAAGTTGCGAGCAAAGAGAATGGACCTTATCTCCGGCGAGAGCGATGAGGAGCTGGACGGCAACTCCGTAAAGGCCATAATTGAGGAGATAAACAGGCTTGAGCGCACCTATCTGGAGCAGTTTACAGGCAGGAGCGTAAAGGATACAGTAAATGCAAAGTTCTATTTTCTTCCCGATAAGAGCGAACTTAACCGTGTAGCCTTCCGCCTCTCGGACCAGAGCGGTATTGTCTCTCCCGATTTGCAGGGCAAACCCTACAATATAAAGATAGAGAATGCCGGGGAGGCAATAAGCACGGTGCCGTTTGACAAATATGCGGAGATTCCAAAGAACTCTGTAATTACAAGGAAGCCCGTTACCGTTATGGTTAAACTTATGGATGGCAACCACACCCTGCTGCAGCAGCGTATGCCTATATGGCAGCTCTCGGAGGTTATCCAGCAGCCTCTTGACGGCAAGAAATTTGTATTATTTTAGTGAGAGTTAACATTTATTAATTTATAATCATTTTAGCTATGAGCACAATTGCAGATCTTAGTCCAAAATGTATTTGGAAGAATTTTTATGATTTGACACAATGTCCACGCCCTTCCAGAAAGGAGGAGAAGATAGTTGAGTTTGCCTATAACTTTGGAAAGAAGCTTGGTCTGGAGACTATCAAGGATGAGGCAGGCAATGTAATAATAAGGAAGCCGGCAACAAAGGGTATGGAGGATAGAAAGGGCATTATTCTTCAGGGACACCTGGATATGGTTCCACAGAAGAACAGCGATGTGGAGTTTGATTTTGAGAAGGATCCTATCAAGACTAGAATTGAGGGCGACTGGGTATGGGCTACAGGTACCACTCTGGGTGCAGACAATGGTCTGGGTGTTGCTGCAGCAATGGCTGTTCTGGAGTCCGACGATATTAAGCATGGCCCAATTGAGGCTCTCTTTACCACTACAGAGGAGACAGGTATGGTTGGCGCAAGGGCGCTTAAACCAGGGTTGCTCAAGGGTGAGATTCTCATAAATCTTGACTCCGAGACAGAGGGCGAACTTTATGTGGGTTGTGCCGGCGGTCTTGATATGGAGGCATATTTCAACTGCGCAGCTGCTCCTGTTCCTGCAGGATATGAGACCTTTAACATTGCTGCAAAGGGCTTTGTAGGGGGCCATTCGGGAATGGATATAATACTCTACAGAGCAAATGCAATCAAAGTGCTCACAAGAGCTCTGCTTCCTATGGTTGAGAAACTTGGTGCCAAACTTGTGGATATTGAGGGCGGTACAGCCCGCAATGCCATTCCTAGAGAGGCATTTGCAACCGTTGCTCTTAAGAAGGAGAGTGTTGGAGAGGCAGAGAAGATTGTTGCAACTCTGCTTGCAAATATAAAGAACGAGTATGCCGCTACAGACAAGGATGCGGATATTGTTATGACTCCAGCAGCTGCTCCGGCTGCTGAGGCTATGGATGATAAGAGTGCGCTCTCTCTTCTGCGTGCGCTTCTCGCTTGCCCAAGCTCGGTTGCAAGAATGTCCGATTCTATGCCGGGTATGGTGGAGACCTCCAACAATATGGCCATTGTTGCTAAAGAGAATGGCAAGATGGTGGTAAAATGTATGCTCAGAAGCTCTGTAGATTCTGCAAAGGATCTTCTTGCAGAGGAGATTCGCGCTATCTTTGAGATGGCAGGCGCAGAGTGCCAATCCTTTGGAGGCTATTCGGGATGGCAGCCTAATATGGAGTCTCCTATTCTTAAGTCTATGCTGGAGGTTTATAAGAATCTCTTTGGGGTTGAGGCAGAGATTAAGGCTATCCACGCAGGTCTGGAGTGCGGCATTCTTGGCGGTGTTTATCCAAATTGGGATATGATCTCTTGCGGTCCTACACTGCTCTCGCCTCACTCGCCTAACGAGAGGGCATATATCCCTTCTGTAGAGAAATTCTGGAAGTTCCTGAAGGCTACTCTAGAGAATGCTCCTAAGGCAGAGTAATCTCTTGATTCAGAGCAATCTCTTGACTCATTGTGCAATCAATTTTGCATTTTGAAAAAGATTATATATCTTTGCAGCCCTTACTGTGAAAGGTAAGGGCTTTATTATTAATTATTAACACATTAACAAAAGAGTATGTTAAAAAGTTACGAAACCGTTTTCATTGCAACTCCCGTTTTGTCTGATGTTCAGATGAAGGAAGCGGTATCCAAGTATATCTCTTTGATTAAGGAGAATGGTGGAGAAGTTGTATATGAGGAGGATTGGGGCCTCAGAAAGCTGGCATACCCAATTCAGAAAAAGACCACAGGTTTTTACTACCTGGTAGAGTTCAAGGCTGAGCCATCATTCATTAATGTTCTTGAGACACAGTACAGACGTGACGAGAGAATAATCAGATTCCTCACTTTTGCTATGGATAAGCACGCTGTTGCTTATGCAGAGAAGAGAAGAGCTAACAAAAACGAGAATAAATAAGGAGGAGATTAACTATGGCTAATGTAGAAAACAACGAGATCCGTTATTTGAACCCTCCTACAGTAGAGGTAAAAAAGAAAAAATACTGCCGTTTTAAGAAGGCTGGTATTAAATATGTGGATTACAAAGATGCAGAGTTCCTAAAGAAGTTCCTCAACGAGCAGGGCAAGATTCTTCCTCGCCGTCTCACCGGAACATCTTTGAAATTCCAGAGAAAAGTTTCACAGGCTGTTAAGCGTGCAAGACACCTTGCTTTGCTGCCATACGTAACCGATTTGTTGAAATAAGGAGGAGTAGATATGGAGATTATTTTGAAACAGGATGTCCAGAACTTGGGACATAAAGACGATATCGTAAAGGTAAGGAACGGATACGCTCTTAACTACCTTATTCCTCAGGGTATGGCCATTATGGCAACAGAGTCTGCCAAGAAGGTGCATGCAGAGAATATGAGACAGAGAGCTCATAAGGAGGCTAAACTCCGTGACGATGCTCAGGCTCTTGCAGCCAAACTGGAGGGCGTACAGGTAACTGTAGCTACAAAGGTAAGTTCAACAGGTAAGATCTTTGGTTCTGTAAACAACATTCAGGTAGCTGAGGCACTTCTTGCACAGGGCTTTGAGGTTGACAGAAGAAACATTTCAATTGCTCAGGAGGACAAACTCCAGGAGGTTGGCATCTATGATGCAGTTGTTAAATGCTACAAAGATATTAAGGCAAACATCAAGGTAGAGGTCGTAGCCGAGTAATACCCATCCGGCGCTCGCAGCGCGGTGCAATGCTCACCCGGAGCAACGCCTTCCAGCGCGAGTCTCCTCACCAAAAAATAATTTAATAGATGAAGGGCTGCCCCACATTCAGGGCAGCCTTTTTATTTATTGCTTATGTGCAATTAGTGGTGCGATTTTTGTTGTAATTAAATAACTCTAAATTTTGTGAGATATGAAGAATTTTTTAAAGATTTTTGTTGTTGCTGCTGCAGTTTTGATGGCAGTTGATTATGCGGGTGCTCAAACAAAACAAGGTACCCATGCTGTGGGAGCGCTCTTTTCAATTGGTACCGGTGATGTTGACGGAGTAGGTTACACAAATTATGGTCTGGGTGTAAAGTACCAATGGACTTTTTTGGATAATTTGAGATTGGAGCCATCTTTGGTTTACTACTTCAAAAAAGACTACATTTCGCAGACAGACCTTACAGCTAACGTGCACTATCTCTTTTCTGTGGCATCAGATGCTATTGTATATCCTATCGCAGGGCTTGGCTATACCTCTTATACTCTAGACTCTCCGGCTGGCAAGGATACAGAGAGTAGATTTGCCTTTAATTTTGGAGCCGGTTTCCAGTATATGTTCAACTATAACTGGGGTCTCTCCATTGAGTACAAGTACAGAATAGTTGATAACATAAACAGGAGCAATTTCCACTTTGGCGCTGTTTATAGATTCTAAACAGCCGCTGCAGATGCCAATCCATAAAGGAGGATAACTAAAGAGTCCATTTGGAGACTTAGAGGTTACCCTCTTTTTTTATTGCTCTTCCCGATGCTGGACTTAACGTAAGCGTCTCCGCGATTACAGCAACCCGAGCACAAAAACCTCAATTTTGTGCTCGGGAGGGGGTAAAACCCGGGAAAAGTTGCCCTTTCTGACACAAAAAAGCCCTTTTTGTGCTTGAAAGACCCGACAATAGGGGTTTCGAAGGGCAAAAGCGCACAAAAATGGCAATTTTGTGCTCGGGCGAACAGGAAATTGGTATCGGGAAGCGTAAGAGTGACCTTCCTGCAAATCACCGCGCACACTTTCAAAACGTAAGTGCCTTATAAACAGACAATTAACTTTTGCAACTGTGCTCGGTGAGCACAAATTGAGGCCACCGCGCACGCCAATGTGCCCTAGAGGTGCCTAGAAGAGCGATTCGCGTGCGCGGTGATTTGCAGGAACTGCGCCCAGGTCAACCAGTAGCATCATTTGCCATCCGATACCTGCACTCCGGCCAGGCAGCAGCCTCCTCTGGCGGAGATACGGAGTGGCGTAGGCAATCGGCACAGATGAGCCTGGTGTAGGCCTGCTGCCAAAATAAAAAAAGATGACTGACAAGTGTCAGTCATCTTCTCTTTGTTGCTCCTCAAGTAGGACTTGAACCTACGACCCTCTGATTAACAGTCAGATGCTCTAACCAACTGAGCTATTGAGGAAGGTTTATTTGCTATCCTTTTCGTTTAGCGGATACAAAAGTAGGCTTTTTTTTTAATATGCACAAATTTTTCCATTAAAAAGTAAAAAAATATATCTTTGTAGTATAACCAAATGTAGGATTTATGGACACAATCACTCTCGCCAACCTCTTGAAGAATCAACTTTTAAACAATGGAATAATCACATTGTCAGGAATTGGGGAGATTGTTGTGGTGGATGTGCCCTCCTCTGTATCTGCAGATGGCAAGAGAATACTACCACCCCGTAAAGATGTGCGTTTCTCTTTAAATCCTACCGGTATCTCTTCAGATTGCTCCGCATCGGCTATCTATAAAGGGTTACTTTCCGCCGTTGGTGAGGAGGTGCAATCTGGCGAAGAGGTACAATCTGGCAAGGGGGCACCGTCTGTAGAAGACCTTCCAATTGCTTGCAATAGAGGAGATAGCACTGCCGTTGGTGCAACGGAGAGTCCGCTTTTGGCAATCCCGGACTTTGGCTCTTTCTCTTCCGGTGCAACCGGGGAGATTCTCTTTACCCCAAGCAATGGGCTGCTGGAAGAGTGCAATCTCTACTCTTTTGAACCTATCGAGATGGAACTGAAGGATAATCAATTTGTCTTTACAGGCAACGCCGCAGCAGCACCCGCAGAGCCCGCAACACCCGCAGAGCCAGCCACCGCAGCAGCACCCGCAGA
>SAMEA3663028__coassemble_290_pt1 | contig 21672 bp, 11 predicted proteins | sample SAMEA3663028__metabat2_low_PE_034 | metagenome-assembled genome bin SAMEA3663028 (sample SAMEA3663028) | pig gut metagenome | biome: pig gut; feature: pig-associated habitat; material: faeces | place: France | collected 2012
GTAGATAAAACAACTTACAAAACAATAAGTCAAGAGATAGACAACTATATTGAATCCATCAATGCTCAAGGAAAAAAAGGTATATTGGTAATTGATAGTTGCGGCACTCCTGAGCCCATCAAGACAACATTGCAGAAGTTGTGGAGAGAGCAGAATCTGGAGGGAGCAATATTGATTGGAGATATTCCCATCCCTATGGTAAGGAATGCCAATCACCTCTCAACAGGATTCAAGATGAGCCCTAAACGCCCTTGGATTGAGTCCTCGATACCATCTGACAGGTATTATGACGATTTTAACCTTAAGTTTACATTCCTTAAAAGAGATAGCCTTAACAAGAGTCTCTTCTATTACAGTCTGGACGCCGATTCACCGCAAAAGATAGATTGCACCATATACACATCCAGAATAAAACCTCCAAAGATTGAGGGGATGGATAAATATCAAGCAATAGCGCTCTATCTTAAGAAAGCTTACAATTTGAAAGCTAAAGGAGCGAAAGAGCTGAAAAAGATATTTGTATTTGCAGGCCACGGATACAACTCAGAATCTATGAATGCCAGGATTGATGAAGTTGGAACACTGCGTTCACAGTTTCCTTCAACCTGGACAACTCCGGGAAGAGCTGTAGATTTTGTAAACTTTGACTATAAGCCGGCCATTAAGTTCCAGCTTAAAGAGATACTTGCAGACGGCTCCTACGGCCTTGCCATCCTGCACCACCACGGGTCAAACGATGCGCAGCTTATAAGCCCTCTTCCAAAGGTAGCCTCATCAATACCATTGTGGAGAGACGCCATAAAGAGATACGTAAGGGTAAAGATTGCAAATGCAAAGAACCCGGAGAAGACAAAGCAGAACTACATTAAGGAGTACGGCATTCCCGAGTCCTGGACAGAGACAAACCCTCAACTGGCCAAGGAGGATAGTACGGCCTATGCAAACACAGACCTCACAATAGCGGATATGAAGGGCTACAAATCAAACGCTTCCGTAATTATACTGGATGCCTGCTTTAACGGCGCATTCATAGAGGATGAATACATTGCCGGCCGCTACATATTCAATGAGGGAGAGACAATGGTTGTGAAGGCCAACTCCGTAAACACCCTTCAGGATACCTGGACAAATGAGCTTATGGGTCTTCTTGGAGCCGGCGTATGCGTAGGAAACTGGGCCAAGGGAGAGATGACTCTTGAATCGCATCTCTATGGTGATGCAACCTATGCCTTTGCAAATGACTATCCAAAATACAACATAGAAGAGGCTATGCTCTCTCGAAAGAGCAACAAGAAATACTGGAGAACTCTGCTTAACAGCGGAATAACAGACTTTGAGTCCCTTGCAATCAAGAGGCTCGCAAAGAACGGAGAGATTTCAGAGGCGGAGTTGCTGGAGATTGAGCAGAACAACCCGGACCCTATTGTAAGGCTCTCTGCATTTATGGCAATAAAGAGACATAGCAAGGGAGACCTCTACAAAGCCATTGAGATTGGAATGAAGGACTCCTATGAATTGCTTGCAAGACTTGCATCGCTTACTGCAGAGGTGAATGGAGACCCAAGACTTACATCGCTTGTTAAAGAGATGGATGCAAATCCTACAACTTCGCAGAGGGTTAAGTTCCATCTTATACAGATGATGGAGAGCTATGTTCCAAGCGCCACCACTCTGGAAGATTTTGAAAACCTCACAACAGGAAAAATGAGCGCCAGAGACCAGAGACTAACGGTAACCGCCCAGAGAAACAAGTGTAACCCATACGCAATCAATCAGCTCTTCAATCTCTTTAAGAAGAGTGACAACAAAGAAGAGAAGATTCAGATAGTTGAAGTGCTTGGATGGTACTGTTACTCCTACAAGAGAGATGAGATAGCGGAGAGATGCGGCAAGCTTATGGAGAGCGAGCAGGACCCAGAGATTAAAAATGAATTGCTTAGAACAATTAACAGATTAACCAACAAATAATTATTAACCTATGAAAAGCATCCAAAAGATTTTAGTGCTTGTATTGATGGCATTAGTAGTCTTCCAGCTTCCTGCTCAAAACAGGAGAGGAAAGAGTGCCACAATCAGCGGTACAGTTGTGGATAAAAAGACCAATAAACCGGTCGAGGCTGCAGTTATTGTATTGTCCCCTGCAGAACTTTACACAACAACCGACAAAAATGGTGAATTCACATTTGCAAATGTGGAGGCAGGTAACTCCGTTATCAATATTCAGTTTATTGGAATGGAGACTATTGAGGAGAAGTTGACAGTTGAGCCTGGAAAGGCTTATAATCTCAACTTTGCACTTGAAGAGACAAACTTCAGACTGACAGAGGTAAACATTGTGGCTACCGCCAGCAAGGCAGGTAACTCCACAGCATCCAATATCTCCAGACAGGCAATGGACCACCTTCAGACATCATCATTGAGCGATGTAATGCAGTTGCTTCCTGGAGCAGCCATTGTAAACCCTGATATCTCCAGCAAGAATATCATAACATTGCGTTCTGCATTTGACGGTGTGGGAAGCAACAGCTCTTATGGTAATTCTATGAACAGTTTGGGAACAGCAGTCCTTGTAGATGGTTCACCGCTCTCAAACAATGCCAATCTGCAGCTTCTTGCATCAGCCATAAACGGCGAGATGGGCAATACAGGTTCCGGTGCCGATATAAGAACTATCTCAACAGATAATATCGAGTCTGTAGAGGTTATCAGAGGTATTCCTTCTGTAGAGTACGGAGACCTTACATCGGGAGCTGTAATCATCAAGTCAAAAGCTGGTAAAGAGCCTCTGAACGTTCGCCTTAAAGCAAACTCAAATACCTATCAGGTCTCTGCTTCAAAGGGCTTGAGCCTGGGCTCAAAATGGGGTAACCTTAACATTACAGGAGACTATGCTTACAACACCTCATCCCTTTACAAATCATACGTTTACTATCAGAGAGCAAATCTAAAATTCCTCTGGAGCAATCAGTTCACAGAGAGTTTCAGAGCAACCAACTCAATAGACCTGGGTCTCTCTAAGGATTCCAGAGACCTTAACCCAGATGATTTGCGTACCAAGACAGTGAGCGAGGGCAAAAGCAAGAGCATAAGGGTTGCAAGCAACGGTACTTGGGACATAAATCACGGATGGTTGAAATCATTGAGCTACAACGCATCTGTAAGCTACAAGAATGACTACTCTTATATGCAGGAGCTGCTCAGCAATGCAGAGGCGCTTTACTCTACCTGCGTTACAGATGGAGCAATCCTCTCCAACCTGCCTGGTCAAGATATATTTGACATAGACGGAAACAAGATTACCAACATCCCTGCTGGCGATATGGATAAATGGATTAAGGTGTTGCCTTATGAGTACACCTCCATCTATGAGATAAAGGGTAAGGAGTTGAATGCGTTCGCACAGGTAAAACTTGACCTTAACAAGAGATGGGGCAATACCAACAACCACATCCTCTTTGGTGCAGACTACAAGACAGATGGCAACCTTGGAGAGGGACAGATATATGATGACGAGTTCCCTCCTATGCGTCCTGCCGCAGGAGGCGGATACGCTTCTTACAGAAAGAGAGCCTTCAAGGATATCCCATTCATTCATCAGGTAGGTATCTTTGCAGAGAATACATTCAACCACTCATTTGGCGGCACAAGAGACTTCATTGCAAAGATTGGCGCACGTTACGACAACATAAATGGCAAGAGCATCATCTCTCCTCGTATCAATGCCTCTATGGAGATTATTCCAGAAGCATTTACAATCAGAGGAGGTTGGGGTATTACAGCCAAGGCTCCAACAGCACTTATGCTCTATCCGGACGACGCATACTTCAACTTTAACAACTACGACTATCAGGCTCCAGATGGCACCAGAACAACAGTTGCAACCATCCGCAAGTTTGAGACAAAGAATGACGACCTTAAGATTGCCAAGATGCGCAAGGCCGAGGTTGGATTTGATGTGAAACTCTTCAACAAAATAAGATTCTCTGTAACTGCATACGATGAGTTGATGGAGAATGGTTATGTATTCGGCAAAGATTTGAGCTGCTGGCAACTTGTTCCATTTACAAGGTATAATGCAGTAAAGAATGCAAGCGGAGAGTATGTTCCTCAACTGGACCGCACATACAACATATTTGCATCATTCAGCAAGCCTTTCAACAATATCTATTCACACAATAAAGGTATTGAGTATGAATTGGATCTTGGCAGAATTGACGCTATCAGAACCTCTTTCTACATAGATGGCGCATACACCTCTTCAAAATACAGGAATGAGGGGGCATCATATACCTACAACAGCAACTCCAACAACCTTGAGAGACACGTTGGTATCTATCAGGCAGGAATGATGACAAGAAACAAGGAGAAATTTGTAACCACAGTCAGAATCACCCACAATATTCCGGAGATTGGATTTGTAGTTACCCTTGCAACACAGATAAACTGGATGGAGAAGTTCTGGACAGAGTATCTTAATGACACAGCTCCTCTCCAGTACATCTCATATGCAGATGGGAAAGTCTATGCTTTTGAGGATTGGATGAAGACAGACCCTAATTACTCATATATGGTAAGTTCTGTAGCCGATACAAGATTTATTGCAGAGAAATATTTCCCTACGGTAACCTTCAACCTCAACCTCTCAAAAGAGATAGGCGACAAGCTTACAGCCTCTTTCTATGTTAACAATATGTTCTACAACCAGCCGCTTTACGAGTCTAAAGCAAACCCGGGAAGCTTTACCAACATATTGGCAGACAACAAGCTCTTCTTTGGCTTTGACCTTAAGTTTAAAATAAGATAGGCATACGAGTATGAAAAAGATAATAATATTGGCTGCTCTTATATTTGCAGCAGTCTCCTGCGGTTCAATAAATGACCTGAAGGATATTAAGGAGATTCAGAAGGTAACAACAAATGTAAATGTGGTTACATCTTCTATCAGCGCAGAGATTCCACGCCCGGATTCTTATACCGTTAAGTTCATAAATTACGATGAGAAACTGGAGATAGTCAAGACAACAGATGCAAGCGGCAAGGTATCAACATCTGACATTGTGCCGGGAGTCTATACAATCACCGTTCAGGGTGAGTCTGCAAAGGGCGGTTTCACCTACTATTTCAGCGGCTCGGAGACAAACACATCTATTGTAAGCGACAACAAGTCATACAATATTGAGCTTACAGCCTCCAAAGCCGGCGCTCTCATCCTTAAGGAGATATACTTTAACGGTTCTACAGGTTACTACTTCAAGGACCAGTTCTATGAAATCTACAACAACAGCAACGAGGTTCAGTATGCAGATGGTCTCTGCATAGCTACACTTATGCCTGCCACCGCTACAACAACCACCTATCAGTGGGAAGTTGGAGAGGGCAAGAATCCTGATGACTATATCTATTGCGGCGCTGTATGGCAGATTCCGGCAGAGGGCAACGGAAAGAATTACCCGGTTGCTCCGGGTGAGTCAATCATAATTGCACAGATAGCGCAGAATCACACCGTAATTAAGCCTACCAGCCCGGTAGATTTGAGCAAGGCCGAGTTTGAGACCTTTATCAAGACACAGACAGTTAACCCTGATAACCCTGAGTCTGTAAATATGACCTTGAAGATTGATTTCAATGTCTTTGGTACTCAGTGGCTCGTAACCGTATTCGGAGGCGCGTACGTTCTCTTTATGCCTGAGGCAGACTTTGACAATGCAACCTGGGTTCAGCCTAAGGGTAACGCAACAAAAGCAAAGGAGATTCCGATTGACTGGGTTACAGATGGTGTGGAGTTGGTTAACAACGCTACCAAAGTTACACAGAAGAGAATGCCTTCTTCTCTTGACGCAGGTGCTACATATACCGGCGCTGCATATACCGGCAAGAGCGTGAGCAGAAAGATCAAGTCCACTATGCCGGACGGTAGAATTGTCTATATGGATACAAACAACTCTTCAGAGGACTTCCAGGTTAACAGCAAAGCTGTTGTCCGCAGAAATAACGCAGGCGCACCATCTTGGAGTCCGGCATCCAAATAATTTTTCACTAAAAGATGATTACTGATATGAAAAAGATATTAATTGTTGCAGCCCTCGTATTCAGCTTTGCGGCAGGAGCATCCGCTCAGGAGGGAAAGACTGCATATCCAGCAATGATGGAGATAAGCAGAGCCAAAGCAAGTTGGTTCAAGACATCAAATGCTGCCGGAATGGTAGTAACTCCACTCTATCAGTACGCAGACCTCTCTGTTGGTTACAAGAGTGCTACAGGTGAGTTCAGACGTATGCAGGAGGGTAATACAAGCGCTCTTAATGTAAATACATCGGGAACAGGAAAGGTTGGCGGCTTTACCTTCTGGGGTGAGTTTGATTATAACAACGTTACCAGCAAAGAGACAAAGTTCCGCACAATGAACATTGATCTGGAGGATGATATGCCTTACTATGTTGCAGACCGCAATATGAGTGAGTGGAAGCACCAGGCTTATGAACTTAAGGCTAAAGTTGCCACTCCTCTTCTGTGGGATCGCTTGAGCTTTGGTGTTTATGGCAACTACTATGCAAAGAGCGGCGCAAAGCAGATTGACCCAAGATGTACAGATTATCTGTATGGCATTGTTGTTGAGCCTTCTGCTCTCCTGAAGCTTGGCAAGCACAACCTTGGTCTTACCTTCAAATACAAGGTTGGCCACGACAGAACCACTCCTGTTAACAGCAACAACCAGCAGGACCAGAACATCTTTATTATGAGAGGTTTGGGTAACTATACAGAGGGCGTGATAGGCGGTATTGGCGGCTTGAGCACATTCTACTACAACCTTACAAAGATTGGAGGCGCTTTCCAGTATGGTTTTGCAACAGAGAATTTCAATGCTGTTGCAGAGGCTTACTATACAGAGCAGGCAATTGATGTAAGACAGACCCCATCCAAGCCACAGGCAATGGGTTCCACATTCCAGAAGATTGCCGGAGGTAGTTTCAATACTGCTTTGAACTGCGGAAAGAATACCCACTCACTCTCTGTCAACGGCTTATACAGAAAGACCAACGGTATTGAGTATGTACAGGTTCTCAATACAGATTACGAGGTTCAGATGTGGGAGACAATCTCTGAGAGCGTAAGAAGCACTTATGAACTTACAGAGGTTAACTACGAGTACAATTTCTTCAGAAATTCCGATTACGGTTACAACTGGATGGCAGGTTTGAGCGGCGCATACTCAAGCAGAGAGGATAAGTATATTACACCTGAGGCAAAACTCAAAATTACCAACTTCTTCAACAAACTCTTTGTAAAGAAGAACATAATGCTCAACAAGGCTTCTCTTGTTGTTGGAATTGAGGGTGGTTACAACCATAATATTGACAAGGAATACAACTATTCAGGACCTGATGCAGAGGCATATACCGTTCAGGAGTTCTACCTTAAGGATTGCTCGATGATGGGAGCGCACTACTGGATGATTGGCGCAAACGTTAATGTTACCTTCCCTGTAATGAAGAATGCGCTTCTCTATATTAAGGGTTCCATCAACTACTGCCGCTCTAACGACAAGATGAACAACCATGAATATACAAAGGATTCAAAGGGTAATTATTTCTGGTATATAGAGGCAGATGCAAATGCTCATAGAAGCCAGAGATGTACAGCTCTTGTATCAGTTGGTATATCATTCTAATAATCAAATAAATACTACAGATAATTAATGAGATTTTTATTCATTTTTACAGCTCTTTTGCTGTGCTCACCTCTGTGGGCACAGCAAATTGCTGTTAAGCCCTCTCAAAAAGGAGAGAGCTCATTTGCCATAATTTCCGACTTGGCAACATATAATGCCTGCAAGAGCGAACTTAACGCTTATCGCAGCACGGTTGAGAACGACGGTCTTCCAACGTATCTTATAGCGGATGATTGGAAGAATCCGGAAGCTGTAAAGGAGGTAATCCTGAAGCTCTATAATGAAGATAACCTGGAAGGAGCCGTATTTGTGGGCAACATTCCGGTTGCAATGATAAGGGGAGCGCAGCATTTTACCTCTGCATTCAAGATGGACCAAAAGGAATTTCCCTTCTTTGATTCATCTGTTCCTTCAGATAGATTCTATGATGACTTTGACCTGAAATTCCGCTTTTTACAGCAGGACTCTTCTCACAGCCATCTTTTTTATTATTGGCTGACAGGAGATTCAAAGCAGAGAATCAGCAGCGACATCTATACCGGCAGAATCCGTTCTACCAAGAGCGGAGAGGAGGGTTTTGCGCAGATTAGGGGTTACCTGCAGAAGGTTGTAAAGGAGCGTACAGCTGTAAATCCTATGGATGTGCTTGTCTCCTATACCGGAGAGGGCTCCTTCTCCAACAGCCTTAACGCATGGCGCGACGAGACCGTTACTCTAAACGAGCAGATTCCCGAAGCCTTCAAGAGGGCAAACAATGCCAAATTCTTCATCTTTGCAATGGAGCCTTATATGAAGGAGACCCTTCATAAAGAACTCCAGAGAGATGATGTGGATATTATGCTCTTCCACGAGCACGGAACAACAGACAGGCAGTATATTACAGGTTCGCCTACAACAGAAGATGAAGAGGAGCTTATAGCAAATGCCAAGATGTTCCTGAGGAATCAGATAAGAAGACTTAAAAGATACAAATCTTCTAATCTTGAGGAGTTCCAGGCCAAGACAATGAAGAAGTATGGCATAGACTCAACATGGTTCAGCAATGTGGATGACCCTAAAGTTATTGCCGCCGACTCCTTAGCAGACCTCAAGACAGGTATTGTGCTGGATGATGTAAAGAGATGGAATCCAAATCCAAGATTTGTAATCTTTGATGCCTGCTACAACGGCGATTACAGAGATGGTGATTTTATTGCCGGAGAGTATATCTATGGCAGCGGCAAGACAATTGCCTGCTGGGCAAATTCCGTAAATGTGCTCCAGGACAAATCCTCATCGGACCTGCTTGGTATGCTGGCATACGGAATGAAGATTGGAGATTGGGCAAAGAACATCAACATTCTTGAGTCTCACATAATAGGTGACCCTACATTCCACTTTACAGCACCTGAAAAGGCTGAAAAGATTAACCTCAGAGCCAAAGAGAATTCATACTGGTTGCAGATTCTGGAGGGGAACTACCCTTGCGACATACAGTCTCTTGCACTCTACAGACTCTTTGAGATGGAGTATCCCGAGATGTCCAACCTTCTCTACAAAAAGTATGTTGAGTCTCCATACTACACACAGAGGCTGCAGTGTATGACACTTCTGGCATACTACAATGACTCAAACTACATAAATCTGCTCAAACTTGCATCCGACGACCCTTATGAGTTCATACGCAGAAAGGCTGCCTACTATATGGGCAAGACCGGCAGGAATGAGTTTGCGCCAATCCTTGTAAAGATGTATATGAACGACTACCTTAATGAGAGGGTTGCATTCAACGTGCTAAATACAATAGACCATCTGGACATTCCGCTTGCAGAATCCCTCTTTGAAGATGAGATTGAAAAGAGCAAATTCATCTTCAACAAAGAGGAATTTGAGGATATGATACAAAAATCTCTCAAATATAGCGCAAACAGCCACGCAGAGACCCTTAAGAGCATTATTGGAGCATTGTCCAACAACAGATACCGCAAGCTCTATATAAGCTCTCTGCGCAACAACCCCGTTCCATCTTTGGTTCCCGATATTCTCTGCACACTTGCAGATGCCAAGACAGAGAATGACCTTAGAATACAGCTTGCAGAGGCTTTGGGATGGTTTACCCGCGCATACAACAGAGAGCAGATAATCTCCGGATGCCAATCCATACTTGCATCTGAAAAAGGGATTGACCCTGCGCTTGCCGATGAACTTACAAAAACAATCAACAGACTAAAAGAATATACCAGATAACGATGAGACACTTTAATATGATACAGATATTTGCCAAGGTGACAGCAGTTATATGCGCCCTCATCATGGTTGGCACACAAGGCTATTCAAAGGTCAAGGTTGTAAAATGTAATCCAAAGGCATCCACCTCTTTTGCAATCTTTGTTGACCAGAAGACCTACGACTCCTGCAAGGAGGAGATTGATGCCTACAGAGATGTTCTTCAGAGTGAGGGGCTGGGAACATACATTCTATCCTCCCAGTGGGAAAAGCCTGAAGATGTAAAGGCAGAGATTAAGTCACTTGTAAAGAAGAGTCCCCGTCTTGAGGGTATGGTCTTTATAGGCGACATACCTGTTGTAAGGGTAAAACGCGCGCAGATGATGACAACTGCATTCAAGATGAATGAGAATACCTTCCCAACATCCGAGACCGCAGTTACATCTGACCGCTTCTACGACGACCTCAACCTCACCTTCGAGTTTATTGGAAGAGACAGCACAAACAGCCGCCACTTCTTCTACAACCTTACAAGCGATGGCGCGGTAAGACTTGAGTCCACACTCTACTCTGCCCGCATAATGGTCCCGAAGGATTTTCCGGGAGACCACACAGAGGTTCTGAAGAGATACCTTAAGAGAGTTGTGGCAGCGCACAAAGAGAGCAACCCGCTGGACAATATGACCTTCTTTGCAGGTCACGGCTACAATTCGGACTGTCTTACAGCCTGGAGGCAGCAACCTATAATGTTCCGCGAATGCTTCCCGCTTGCATTTGAAAAGTCCAGCGGAAATATGTTCTACAACTTCCGCCAGAACCCATATATGAAATTCAAACTCTTTAACGAGATTCAGCGCCCGGAGAGAGACATTTTCCTCTTCTACGAGCATGGAGCTCCGGATACACAATACATCAACGGCTCCTACCCTGCCAACAACTACGGCGAGAATCTGGAACTCTTCAGAAGAGATGTGCGCAAGGCATACAAGAGACTTGCGCGCAAGAGCGTAGAGAGAGCGGAGAAGATGATAGATGATGTATGCAAAGAGTACAACTTTAGCAGAGAGTCATTCTCTAAAGAGGCAATGGAGGCCGAGAGGGTAAATGACTCCCTTGCAAATGCAAACATCAACATTCTTCTTAAAGATATAGAGAAGCTTAAGACAGGTGCAAAGGTTGTAATCTTTAACGCCTGCTACAACGGCTCGTTCCAGGAGCCTGGTTTTGTTGCAGGATACCATCTCTTTAACGACGGCAACTGCATTGTTACACAGGGAAATACAGTAAACGTACTGCAGGACAAATGGGCAGACCAGCTGATAGGCCTTCTCTCACTTGGAGTAAGAGCCGGCTTCTGGCAGAAAGAGATAGCATTCCTGGAGTCACATATGATTGGTGACCCTACCTACAGATTCTCTCCTCATTGCAGCGCCAAAGAGAGCAAAGAGCTTAACCTTGCACTTGCAAATGTACGCCAGGGAGGCACCGCCTACTGGAGAGGACTTCTCAACCATACAGACCCTATAATGAGGGCTGTAGCCATAAGAGAGCTTGGCAAGATTAAGGGAATAACCTCTGCAGAGCTTGAGAAGATCTACTTTACAGAGAAATCCTGGATTGTCCGCCATCAGGCCCTCTGGGGAATCACACCATTTGGAGACGAGGCAGCCGTAAGAGTAGTAAAGGCAGGCCTGGAGGACCCGTATGAGATGATACGTCGCCAATCCTCATCCTTTGCAGCAAAGATGGGTAATGGCGAACTTGCTCCGGTTGTTGCAAGGACTATGGAGGAGCAGAATGACTCATATAGGATAAACTATCAGTCGGGCTCAACCATAACCCTCTTCGACCCTAAATTCCTTCCGGCAGAGGTTAGCAACAACAAGGCTCTCAAGTCCCGAATCAAGAGAAATGAGTCTATTCTCAAGAGCGTGCAGAACAAGAAAGAGGATGACAAGGAGAGGGAGTCCTCCATAAGGACCCTCCGCAACTATCAGCTGCACGTCTGGGCTCCGGAGTTTGTGGAGATGGCAAAAGATAGTTCGGAGAGCGAGTACCTGAGACTTGTAATGATAGAGGCGCTTGGCTGGTTCAACTACTCATATCAGAGAGATATGATAGCGGACCAACTTGAGCAACTTATGAAAAATGAGAAACTTACCCCAAGAATGAAGGACGAGGTGGTTAAGAGCATAAAGAGGCTCAGGTGGAAATAATTGTCATAATATTGTAACATCTTCAACTGCAATTGTTATGTAAATAACACTATCTTCGCAACCAAATACTTTATATAAATATGAAGATTTTGGTTGTAGATGACGAGCAGGATATATGTGAGATTCTTCAGTTCAATCTGGAGATGGAGGGATATGAGGTAACTACAGCAAACTCCGCAGAGGAGGTGCTGGAGTTACCTCTCTCTTCTTTTGACATAATCCTTCTGGATGTTATGATGGGCGAAATCTCGGGCTTCCAGCTGGCAAAGAGAATAAGGGAAAACAGCTCAACATCCGGCATACCTATAATCTTCATCACCGCTCTGGATGATGAGGAGCACACCGTAAAGGGCCTGGAGCTTGGCGCAGACGATTATATGAAAAAACCCCTCTCCATAAAAGAGGTGAAGGCAAGGATAAAGGCCGTTCTGAGAAGAGCAAAATTCAGAGAGCAGCAAAAGGACAACGCCTCCAATGGCACCAAAGAGACTCCGGCAACAATAAACTACCAAGGCATCTGCATAAAGAGCCTCTCCAAGAGCTGCACAATAGATGGAGTGGCTGTACAACTTACAAAATTGGAGTTTGAACTGCTTCTGCTCTTCCTCTCCAATCCCGATACGGTCTTCAGCAGAGATGAGCTTCTCTGCAGATGCTGGCCTTCGGACACTTATGTTCTGGATCGTACGGTAGATGTAAACATTACTAGATTGCGCAAAAAGATAGGGCAATACGGCAAACAACTAAAGACACGTTTTGGATATGGCTATGTTTTTGAAACAGAGATCGTTCAAGAATAATCTCTTTGTAAGCATCGGAGGTATATTCATCCTCTTTGCACTCTGCTTTGGCGGATATCAGTATCACAGAGAGAAACGCTTCAAGATAGATATCCTGCACTCCAGGCTGCAGATGTACAACTATGAGATGATGCAGAGCCTTGGCAGTGAAAAGATTACAGAGAGAGCACCATTTATGGAATATGTGCAGAAGCATAATCTGCACGGCCTAAGGATTACAATAATAGACACCACAGGCAGGGTGCTGCAGGAGAGCAATTCCAACGCGCCGGACTCTCTGGGCAACCACCTGCAGAGAGTTGAGATAGCTGCAGCCCTAAAATCGGGAAGCGGATATGATATTATGAGAAGGTCTGCATACACAAATGAGACCTACTTCTACTCTGCCACCCGCTTTGGCAACATAATTGTGCGCTCTGCGGTACCATACTCAATAGAGCTTACAGAGTCGCTCACAGCAGACAACAGTTATATATACTATGCTATATTGCTCACACTGCTGCTTGTGCTGGCGCTCTACTACAACACCTCCCGCGTGGCACGCCACATAGGCTATCTAAAGGAGTTTGCGCGCAAGGCAGAAGAGGGGCAGGAGTTGGACCACGAGCTGGAACGGCAGCTTCCCGATGATGAACTTGGGGATATAAGCCATACTATAATCTCCCTCTACTGGAAGCAGCAGCACTCCGAGCGCGAAAAGAACAGGATAAAGAGGCAGCTTACCCAAAATATGGCGCACGAACTTAAAACACCCGCATACAGCATACACGGCTATCTGGAGAGCATTCTTGAGCATCCCGATATGGACCCAGAGCGCCGTCAGCACTTCCTGGAGAGGTGCTATGTACAGAGCGAGCGCATGAGCAAGCTTCTTGTAGATATGGCAGCCCTTACAAAACTGGACGATATGGAGGAGGATGCCCAAACAACGGGCGGATTGTGGCGCAAAAGAGACCAGGAGAGCCTGGTAAATATAAACAGTCTTATAGGCGAAGTGCTGGAGGATACAGACCTGCAATTGCAAGAGAAGGGGATTAAAGTCTCCACCCTGCTGCCAGATGATATTCTGATTTATGGAGACTCAAGCCTTCTCTACAGCATCTTCCGCAATATTATAGACAACTCCATTGCCTACGCTACAGGTGCGACAGAGATAAAAATAGAGTGCAGAGAAGCAGAGGATTCCTCCGGCAAAAGAGTATATCACTTTGCCATAAGCGACAACGGCATTGGTGTAGACCCTAAAAATATGCTCCATCTCTTTGAGCGTTTCTACAGAACAGACAAGGGCAGAAGCCGCAAGCTTGGCGGCACAGGACTTGGTCTTGCAATTGTAAAGAATGCAGCAGCGGCACACGGAGGAAAGGCGTGGGCAGAGCCTACCCCCGGCGGCGGACTTACAATAAGATTTTCACTCACAAAAGAATAGTACTTTGTAACAATATAAATAACTATACAGATGAGTACAATGTTTTTGGGAATTGTGATATTCCTCATTCTTCTGGCCATCTTCGACCTCTTTGTAGGAGTAAGCAACGATGCGGTAAACTTTATGAGTTCTGCCGTGGGCGCCAAGGTGGCAAGTTTCAGGACAATTATTATCATAGCATCTATAGGAGTCTTTGCAGGAGCGGCTATGAGCAACGGTATGATGGATATTGCCAGACACGGCATTATGGTACCTATGCACTTCTCCTTTTACGATGTTATAACCCTCTTCCTGGCGGTAATGGTAACGGATGTGGTCTTGCTGGATATCTTCAACACTATGGGATTGCCAACCTCCACCACAGTCTCTATGGTCTTTGAACTGCTGGGCGGAACTTGTGCTCTGGCTTTAATAAAGATTGCAGGCGGAGCAACAGATGCGGCAGGCGTTCCGCTCTCCCTTGGAGACCTTGTAAATACAGAGAAGGCCATCTCCGTAATACTTGGAATATTCCTAAGCGTGGCCATAGCCTTTATTCTTGGATCACTTGTTCAATGGATTGCCAGACTCCTCTTCAGCTTCACCTACGGCAAGGAGCGCGGATATAATCTTAAGATTGGAATATTTGGAGGCATCTCCGTAATAGCAATAATATGGTTTTTGCTAATCAACGGACTTAAGGGATCATCCTTTATGACGCCGGAGCTGAAGGCACTCATAAATGAGAATACCTGGCTTATACTTGGCGCAGGCGCAGGAGTCTTCAGCATAATAATGACAGTATTGAGCATACTTAAAATAAATATCCTCAAATGCATTGTGCTGCTTGGAACCTTTGCCCTTGCAATGGCCTTTGCCGGAAACGACCTTGTAAACTTTGTTGGAGTGCCTCTTACAGGTTTGGAGTCCTTCCTGGATTACAGCAGGAATGGCATAGGAGATCCGCACAGCTTTACAATGGAGAGCCTTATGGGAAGCGCGCACACACCTATCATCTTCCTTGTTCTGGCAGGTGTAATAATGGTAATCTCCCTCATCTTCTCCAAAAAAGCGCAGAATGTGGTTAAGACCAGCGTGGACCTTGCAAGGCAGGATGGCGGCGACGAGATGTTTGGCAGCAGCCAGGTTGCCCGCACAATTGTAAGAAGTTCCACAAAATTTGCAAGCTCTACCGCAAAACTTGCGCCTCTCTCAATAAGGAGATGGGTTAACTCCCGATTCGACTCCTCTTCGGCGCGGCTGCCGGAGGGCGCGGCATTTGACCAGCTGCGCGCCTCCGTTAACCTTGTGCTTGCGGGTCTTCTTGTAGCTCTTGGAACCTCTATGAAATTACCCCTTTCTACCACCTATGTAACCTTTATGGTGGCAATGGGTTCCAGCCTTGCAGATAGGGCTTGGGGAAGGGAGAGCGCAGTCTTCCGCATTACAGGAGTGATAAGCGTAATTGGAGGATGGTTCCTTACAGCAGGAATTGCCTTTGTAGTATGCGCCCTTATCAGCACTTTAATCTTCTACGGAGGACTGATTGCAATAATCATCTCCATTGCAATTGCAGTGGCACTGCTTATCCGCAGCAATAAGAAATATGCAGAGAAGGCAAAGGAGATAAAGGAGGACGACCTCTTTGCAGAGCTTATCCACTCCTCAGACCAGAAGAGAAATGCGCAACTGCTTTACAAACACATACAGAGATACGACCTGCAGCACCTTGCATTCATAGCAGCCAACTACAAGAGCGCAACGGATGCCTTCTTTAACGAGGAGTACAGGCAACTCAAACGCTCTCTCTCCGAGATAGACGAAGAGCGTAAAAAACTTAAGAGGCAGAGGCGCAGGGAGATTATAGGAATAAGAAGGATAGACCCGCTGATTGCCGTAGAGTGCAACACCTGGTACTTCCTCTCCAACAACTCCATTGCACAGATGATGTATTGCCTCAAACGATTGAGCGAGCCTTGTGTGGAGCACCTTGCCAACAACTTCTCCCCTGTTCCCGATGAGTACTCAGGACCATTCATTGCTATGCGCAACCAGACCATAAAGCTTATAGAGCGCAGCAGCGATTGGCTTGCCAAGGGCGGCTCGTTCCAGGAGGTGGACCTTATTATTAAGGATGCCAAGGCTATGCAGCAGTACCTCTCTTCATACAGAAAGACCATCATAGACTACCTCCAGACCAACAGGTCAAATATAGAGTCTATGACAGTCTTCCTAAATCTTGTGCAGGAGAGCCAGGAGCTTGTACGCTCACTCAGGCATCAGCTGCGCGGAATTATCAAATTCCGTCAGGCTTTGTCGTTGGAACCAAGAACGTTAAGCACCTTGTGAATATAGAGCTCTTTGAGCTTCTCGCGTGCAGGACCAAGATACTTTCTTGGGTCAAACTCCTCCGGATGCTCAACAAATACCTTACGAACGGCGGCTGTCATTGCAAGACGGCCGTCTGAGTCTATATTAATCTTGCAGACAGCAGATTTTGCAGCCTCGCGAAGCTGGTTCTCTGGAATACCTATAGAATCCTTGAGCGCACCGCCATATTTGTTAATCTCTGCCACTATATCCTGTGGAACGCTTGAAGAGCCGTGGAGAACAATCGGGAAGCCAGGGATTCTCTTCTCAATCTCGTGCAGGATATCCAGACGAATCTCCGGTTTCTGACCCGGTTTAAATTTGTAAGCGCCGTGTGAGGTACCAATGGAGATGGCAAGTGAATCCACACCTGTCTTCTTTACAAAATCCTCAACCTCCTCAGGACGGGTATATGTATGGTGCTCCGCCTTAACATCATCCTCTACGCCGGCAAGCACACCAAGCTCTCCCTCTACTGTAACATCGTACTGATGAGCATAGTCAACCACCTTTTTGGTAAGAGCAACATTATCTTCGTATGAGAGATGAGAACCATCTATCATTACAGAAGAGAAGCCCATCTCTATGCAGGACTTGCAAAGTTCAAAAGAATCGCCGTGATCCAAATGAAGAACAATAGGAATATTGCATCCCAGCTCCTTTGCATACTCAACTGCGCCCTGCGCCATATATCTCAATATAGTCTGATTGGCATACTTTCTTGCACCGGCAGATACCTGAAGAATAACCGGCGACTTTGTCTCTACGCAAGCCTGAATAATAGCCTGCATCTGCTCCATGTTGTTGAAATTGAAGGCTGGAATAGCATAGCCTCCCTTAACCGCTTTGGCAAACATCTCCCTGGTGTTTACCAATCCTAATTCTTTGTAAGAAACCATAATTTTAATGTTATCAAAAACTTTGCAAAAATAATCTCTATTAAGATAATAATCAATAAATTCTTGTTTATTCGGCTCTTTACGTATCATTGTGGAAGAGATATCTACCAATGGAGCAGGCAGATACGTTAACCCGTACTCTCTGCAAATCTGCTCTGCATCAAAGCCTTTGCGCGGATAGACCAGCACCTTGTACTTTGCCACAAGCTCCCTCCACTTGTACCAGCGCTCTATCTTTGCGGCATTATCCGCTCCAATTACAAGAAGATACTCATTCTCCCGATGCCTGGCAGACAAATACTCAAGTGTCTCAAAGGTATAGAGCGGCTCCGGCAGATAAAACTCCACATCATTTACGCTAAGCAGATCTCTGCCAGCACCACCTGCACCGCCTGCACCTCCTGCAGCATCGGGAGCACCTGCAGCATCGGGACCGCCTGCAGCGCCTCTGCGCGCAATATGGGAATTAATCTCCTGCACTATCTCCCTAAGAGCGCTCAGCCTCTTCTGCGGATCCTCCAACTCAGCCCTGCTCTTATGCGGATTGTGAGGGTTTAGCAGAAAAGAGAACTCATCTGCAAGCCCCTTGGAGAGCACATATGCCGCAATGGAGAGATGCCCCAGATGCAGCGGATTGAATGAACCGCCATAAAGTGCTATACGCATAACCTGCTACTCCTCTTCCCTCTTTGCAGATTCAATAAACTCCCCCACTATCCTCTCCGCCTGGGCAAAAGCCTGCTGCAGGTTGTCATTAACAAGCACCACATCAAACTTGGAACTGTATGCAATCTCCTCCTCTGCCTTGGCCAATCTCTTAGCAATGCTCTCCTTGGAATCTGTACCCCTTGCTATAAGGCGCTCCTCCAGCACCTTAACAGAGGGTGGCATTACAAAGACAGAGAGAGCCCTCTCTCCAAAGAGCCGCTTTATATTAACTCCCCCTTTTACATCCACATCAAAGGCAATCACAGCTCCCTTATCCCAAAGCCTCTCAATCTCCGATTTGAGCGTGCCGTAATAAGTGCCCGCATACACCTCTTCATACTCCACAAACCGGTTCTCTGCAATCTTCTGTTCAAACTGCTCAGCAGTAAAGAAATAGTAATCCTTACCATCCACCTCCGCGCCCCTTGGGGCACGGCTTGTGGCAGAGACAGAGAACTCTATCTGGGGAAACTTCTCCAGAAGATGATGTACAATAGTACTTTTGCCTGCTCCCGATGGTGCAGAAAAGACAACTACCAAACCTTTGCTCATATCTATATCAAATAAAAATCCATATACTTTGCAGCATCACGCATCACTCCTCAGCTGCCCGCCTTATCTTAGCACTCACTCTTCAGCCGCACTCACCTTATCGGTGCTCTCACTCTTCAGCTGCACCCAATCCACCGGCGCCACCACCTCTAATGGGATTCTCTTTACAGGGTGCATAAAGTTTACACTGCGCGCATGCAGAGAGATGCTGCCATCGGGATTAGAACGCGGAGCGCCATACTTTAAATCTCCCTTTATATGGCAGCCCATTGCAGCCAGTTGCGCCCTTATCTGATGATGCCTTCCTGTTAGAAGTGTCACCTCCAGCAGAAAATAGCGCTTTGTTGCGGCAATCTGCTTATATATAAGGCGAGCCTCTTTGGCACCAGCCTTGGGATAACTGTAGAGGTAGCTCTTGTTCTGCTTCTCATTTCTTACCAGGTAATCCTTCAACTCTGCCTCCTTGCGGGCAGGCTCTTCGCAGACCAGCGCCCAATAGGTCTTGTGCACCTCCCCCTCTCTAAAGGCCTCATTTAGACGCTCCAGCGCTTTGGAGGTCTTTGCAAATACTACAATGCCGCTTACAGGGCGGTCCAGCCTGTGAGGCACCCCCATAAAGACTCTGCCGGGCTTGCCATCTCTTGCTGCCACAAAGGCCTTCAAAGTCTCCGAGAGAGGTTCATCCTCCGTCTTATCTCCCTGAACAATTTCACCTGCCCTCTTGTTGAAAACCAAGAGATGATTATCCTCATAGAGTATCCTGCCGCTTATATCGGCAAACTCCTCTTCTGCTATATTCCTATATACTGCACTCATAATTGCAGGCGCAAAGATACAAAGATTATCACATTTAAAAGGTTATGTGCGGTGCAAATGGAAGTGGTATGGCATAATTTGGCTCTTCCCGATAATATGACAAACTGTCAGTAATTCTGCATTGGCACGGTCTTGGAGAATAGGAGAGTAAAACAATTTGAAAATAATTAAAAATTAAAGATACTATGGGAAAGATTATTGGAATTGATTTGGGTACCACCAACAGTTGCGTATCCGTAATGGAGGGCAATGAGCCTACAGTTATTATAAACAGCGAGGGTAAGAGAACCACCCCATCTGTTGTAGCATTCACCGATAGCGGCGAGAGAAAGATTGGAGACCCTGCAAAGCGTCAGGCCATCACCAATCCTACAAAGACTATCTACTCCATCAAGAGGTTTATGGGTTGCACCTACGACCAGGTAGGGGGAGAGATTTCAAGAGTACCTTATAAGGTTGTAAAGGGTGATAACAACACACCAAGAATAGATATTGCCGGCAGACTCTACTCACCGCAGGAGATCTCTGCAATGATTCTTCAGAAGATGAAGAAGACTGCAGAGGACTATTTGGGTCAAGAGGTGCACGAGGCTGTGATTACCGTTCCTGCATACTTTAACGATGCTCAGCGTCAGGCTACAAAGGAGGCGGGCGAGATTGCAGGTCTTAATGTAAGACGTATCATCAACGAGCCTACAGCGGCAGCTCTTGCTTACGGTCTGGACAAGAAGAATACAGAGTCCAAAGTTGCGGTCTTTGACCTTGGCGGCGGTACATTCGATATCTCAATCCTTGAGCTTGGCGACGGTGTATTTGAGGTTAAATCCACAAACGGAGATACCCACCTTGGCGGTGACGACTTTGACCACAAGATTATCGAGTGGCTTGTAGAGGAGTTCAAAAACGACAACGGCGGCGTAGACCTCTCCAAAGATCCTATGGCTCTCCAGAGACTTAAGGAGGCTGCCGAGAAGGCAAAGATTGAGCTCTCCAGCCAGACCTCTACAGAGATTAACCTGCCTTACATAATGCCGGTTGACGGTGTTCCAAAACACCTTGTAAAGACACTTACAAGAGCTAAATTCGAGCAGCTTGTAGACGACCTTCTCAACAGAACCATAGAGCCTTGCAGAAAAGCTCTTAAGGATGCCAATCTGCAGCCATCAGATATCAACGAGGTTCTGCTTGTAGGCGGTTCATCAAGAATCCCTGCAGTACAGGAGATTGTAAAGAAGTTCTTTGGCAAGGAGCCTAACAAGAGCGTAAACCCGGATGAGGTTGTAGCAGTTGGCGCATCTATCCAGGGCGGTGTGCTCACAGGTGATGTTAAGGATGTGCTCCTTTTGGATGTAACACCTCTGTCACTCGGTATCGAGACCTTTGGCGGTGTATTTACAAAGCTTATAGAGGCCAACACCACAATCCCTACCAGAAAATCTGAGGTCTTCAGCACAGCTGCAGACAACCAGCCGTCAGTAGAGATTCACGTGCTCCAGGGCGAGCGTCCTATGGCAAAGGATAACAAGACTATAGGCCGATTCCATCTGGACGGCATAGCACCTGCGCCAAGAGGTGTCCCTCAGATTGAGGTAACCTTCGATATAGATGCAAACGGTATCCTCAATGTCTCTGCAAAGGACAAGGGTACAGGCAAGGAGCAGAAGATTAGAATTGAGGCATCATCCGGACTCTCAGAGGAGGAGATTAAGAGAATGAAAGACGAGGCTAAGGCAAACGAGGCTAAGGATAAGGAGGAGAGAGAGAGGGTAGATAAACTCAACGCAGCAGACGCTCAAGTATTTGCATCGGAGAAGAACCTTAAGGAGTACGGCGACAAGATTCCTGCAGAGAAGAAATCCGCAATTGAGGCAGCCACCAACAAACTTAAAGAGGCCTACAAAGCCGGCAACGTGGCAGACCTCCAGAAATTGATGGACGAGCTCAACAACGCTTGGCACGCAGCCTCTGCCGATATGCAGAACGCAGCCAACGCCCAGGCCGGCGCACAGGGCGCCCAGGGCGGCAACGG
>SAMEA3663028__coassemble_325_pt1 | contig 20016 bp, 17 predicted proteins | sample SAMEA3663028__metabat2_low_PE_034 | metagenome-assembled genome bin SAMEA3663028 (sample SAMEA3663028) | pig gut metagenome | biome: pig gut; feature: pig-associated habitat; material: faeces | place: France | collected 2012
GGTGGCGTAGGCAATCGGTGCAGATGGGCCGAAAGATTTGCGTCTGTTTGAGCAGCAGCCCAAGGTGGCAGCAAGTGGGAGGGGCACATCTATATATAAGTAGATGCTGCGAAAGGCCGCATGCCGCAGCTGCGAGTTAGCAAATCCGGCCCAGGTGCGCCAGATTGCTAGCTAAACCGGAGTACTTTTCTCCGCCGGATGAGGTTTGTTGCTGGCCGGGGTGCTATCGGGAAGAAACTTGCTGGTAAAAGCGCACAAAAACCCCGATTTTGTGCTTCAAAAGCCCGAAAACGGGGGTTCCGAAGGCAAAAAGCGCACAAAAATGCCGATTTTGTGCTCGAAAAGCCTGAAAACGGGGGTTCCAAAGCCCAAAAGCGAACAAAAACCCCGATTTTGTGCTCGGGAGGCTTAGTTTGTGCGCTGAGTGTCGGGCAACAGCCCGCCGGTAGCAGAAAGCACCCTGCCGACAACCAGAAAAAGACTGCCTGCAACCAAAACACCCCAGCCGGCAACAAGAAAAAGACAGCCGGCCACCAAAACACCCCCCCCTGCCGGCCACCAGAAACCAACCGCCTGGTATCAAAAAAGGTCTGCCGGAGCCCCGAGATGGAGTGCCGGCAGACCTTTATGCAAATACAGTGATTGCGGACTACTGTAGTTTGTCGCCGTTCATGGAGATTAGGAACTCCTGGTTATTGATTGTCTTCTCCAGTCTGTTCTTCATAAATTCCATAGCCTCTACGCTATTCATATCCGCCAGGTAGTTGCGCAATATCCATATTCTGTTTACATCCTCCGGACGGTAGAGAAGATCATCTCTACGGGTAGAACTTAGGGTAACATCAACAGCCGGGAAGATACGTTTGTTGGCAAGTTTTCTATCCAACTGAAGCTCCAGGTTACCTGTTCCCTTAAACTCCTCAAAGATTACATCGTCCATCTTTGAGCCTGTATCGGTAAGCGCTGTAGCAAGAATGGTGAGTGAACCTCCATTCTCCACATTACGGGCCGCACCAAAGAATCTCTTTGGTTTCTGAAGCGCATTGGCATCCACACCACCGCTGAGCACCTTGCCGGAGGCTGGCTGAACAGTGTTATATGCACGCGCAAGACGGGTAATGGAATCCAAGAGAATTACAACATCGTGACCGCACTCAACAAGACGTTTTGCCTTCTCCAAAACAATATTGGCAACCTTAACGTGTCTCTCTGCAGGCTCGTCAAAGGTAGAGGCAATAACCTCTGCCTTAACACTGCGCTCCATATCTGTAACCTCCTCAGGTCTCTCGTCTATAAGGAGAACTATCATATACACCTCCGGATGGTTATCAGAGATTGCATTAGCTATCTCCTTAAGGAGCATTGTCTTACCTGTCTTAGGCTGTGCCACTATAAGTCCTCTCTGGCCCTTTCCAATAGGGGTAAACATATCCACAACCCTGCAGGAGATATTATTGTGTCCTTTATCAGTAAGATTAAACTTCTCATCCGGGAAGAGAGGTGTAAGGAAATCAAATGGAACCCTATCCCTAATAAACTCAGGACTTCTTCCATTAATCATATTTACCTTGGTAAGAGGGAAATACTTGTCGCCCTCTCTTGGCGGACGAATCTCTCCCATAACGGTATCTCCAGTCTTAAGTCCAAAGAGCTTAATCTGAGACTGAGAGACATATATATCATCGGGAGAATTAAGGTAGTTATAATCCGACGAACGTAGGAATCCATAGCCATCCTGCATAACCTCAAGCACTCCGCTTGCCTCAACAATACCCTCAAACTCAAGCTTCTGCAACTTCTTCTCTGCGGCCTGCTGAGCAGACTGCGCTGAGACAACGTCCATCTCTGCCTCTTGAGGCATAACAGCACTCTCAAGTTCCTGCATAGCAGGGGCCTGCTGGCCATACTGATCCCCTTCTCGCTGCAGCTCTGCATTGGATGCAGAATCCGCAACAGCAAAATTATTAGAAGCCTCCTGCTGCTGATTAATTCTCAGGCGCTTGCGCTTTCCGCGCTGTGCAGTTGCTTCCCGATTCTCCCCTTCGGCTACTCCCGATTCAAACAACTGTTGTTTGCCCTCCGGCTGGCTCTGGGAAATGCCCACCTGCTGATTCTGGGAAACAAGCTCCGGCTGGTTCTGCTCTCCCTCTGGCCCTTGCTGTAGTTCTTCCCAATTTGCCTGTTGCTGCAATTTAGAAGGTCTGCCCCTTCGTGGAACCTGCTGGTTCTCAAGTTGTCCCGAATTCACATCCTGAGTCTGCTGGCTTGACTGGGCTCTTCCTCTTCTTGTTCTCACAGCTCTTCCGTTCTTGGAAGGCTTCTCCGACTGATCTGGCTTCTCCAACTGATCCGGGTTTTCCAACTGGGCGAAGTCTGCGCGCTGCGACGCCTCCTCAGGCTGCGCCAATGTTGAGAAGAGTGACGGGTTCTCAAGCTGAGCCAAGTTTGAGACTTGAGTTGACTCCCCTGTCTGCAGTGAAGTTAAGGAGTTTGCCTGAGCAGAGGTCTGAGCAGAGGCCTGAGCAGATTTCTCAACATGGGACGATTTCTGGGTTTTGGATGGCTTTTCCGCCTGGGACGGCTTCTCGGTCTTGGATGGTTTCTCCGCCTGGGATGGCTTCTCTGCCTGTGATGGCTTTGAAGCCTTGGCAGGTTTGGCAGCTCTCTGAACTACAGCCTTTCTTGGCTTGTTAGGCTTGCCAATGCCCTGGATAGCCTGTTCATCCAAAATTTTATAGACAAGATCTTGTTTATCGTCAGATTTATGACCTGGAATATTCAGGTCTTTTGCAATAACACGGAGTTCTTCTAAACTCTTATTGCTCAACTCAATAATATCGTACATTAAAACTTGATAATATAATTACCGATTATTTGACGGCAGTTGCCGGATACACAACTGGCCTCTTTTAGAATTTTCTACAAATATAAATACTACTTGCAGAAAAAACAAAAAAAGAGGCCGGAAAGTTTGTCCCAGAAAGCAATTTGACTACAAAAAATGCAAGGTTGCTGCCAATTTGCTGCCAAATTGCTGCTTATCAAATGCTAATTTACTGCTAATTTGCTGCTATTTTACCGCTATTGCATCTATCTCTACAAGAGCGTTTTTAGGCAGAGCCGCAGCCTGGAATGCCACTCTTGCAGGATATGGCTCGGAGAAGAATGTTGCATATACCTCATTTGCAGCAGCAAAATCTGCAATATTTGCAAGATATACGGTACACTTAACAACATCCTTGTAGGTATAACCGGCCTGATTAAGGATATAGCCAATATTGGTAAGAGACTGACGGCACTGCTCTTTTATGCCACCCTCTACAAAATTGCCTGTGGTTGCATCAATAGGAAGCTGGCCAGATACATATATTGTTCCATTTGCCTCAACGGCCTGGCTGTAAGGTCCAATTGCTTTGGGAGCCTTTTCACAAGATACTGCTTTGTTCATAGTTGTAAAATTATATGTGCTATTAATTGTTGTGTTATGCTGTGCTTTGGAAAATTGTGATTTGATGCGTGCGCTGCCATTAGCGGTCCCAGTAGCTTGCATTCTTTTTGTACTGGAGCAGGTCTGCCAGGGCAGATGCGTTTGCAGCTATTCGGAAGCTCCAGCTCTCCCACGTTCCGTTAGGAATCCAGGAGATGGAGATGCCAAAGCAGTGCAGGTCGTAAGAGCCGGAGAGCTGCGTGGTGGAGAGTTTAAGCTTAGTAAGGTCAAAGCCGGAGTTAAGGTTTACCGAGAGAGCATCTGTAAATCTCACCTGCGAGGAGACTCCCAATGTCATAAGATGGTTGTGCCTTGTAACCAGCTTCTCGTTGGTGTACTGATATGACCTTGAATAAGAGTAGTTGAAGTTCATATTAACAGACCACGGCACTTTAGGGTCTGTATAATAGACCCATCCTCCTGGGATATACTCGCCAGTAATAGGGTCGTAATAGTATCTCTGATAAGATGGAGCCTGCTTGTGCCCGGGCGTATCGTCCCGCTGAGCATTGTTTTGAGGGTCGCCCTGACTTGGGTCCGGCTTGTAATCGCTTCCAAGTTTAAACTCCCCCTTGCCCTGGAAGGTGTAAGAGGTGGAGAAACTTGCATTCATAAGCCTGAAGAGGTTAAGTCCGCCCATCTTGGAGATATTGAACTTATTGTACCTGTTACCCTTCTCATCTATGGCATAAGGATCCAGAGAGGCATTGGCATTAAGAGCAAGCTTTCCAAAGATAGAGGTTGACATATTAACCTGAATCATAGAGAGTTTCATAGAGTCTGCCATAAAGTTGTAAGAACCTCCTATAGAGAGCTGGTCTATGATTTTTATCTTCTTAACGCCCTTGCCTGTTGTATCTGCCCTGTCTCTCACCTTTGCCTCTATATTGTTTCCAATAGAGAAACTCATACTTGCAGACTGATACGAGCCCACCGGAGAATAGACCTGCCCCTCGTAAATATTATAATCCACATTGTGCTGAATGCCATTTACATCTATGTAACTCATAGAGGTAAATCCATTTGCCGCCGTTCTCATGTTAGGCTGCCAGCTAAAACTTATGGATGGGGTAATCATATGCCTTATTGCCTCCACAGCCCTCTTCTTTCCAAAATCGAACATTCCGTAAATTCTGGTGCTGAACGAGATGCTGGCAGAGAAATTCTGAGAAATGCCAAAGGTGCTGAACGGATTGGACTGCACCGTCTCCACCTTCTGCAACTGCTGGTTAAAGACCCTTTTAGAGTCTGAGAAATACCAGTTCATACCATAACTTATACCAGGAGAGACCTGAATATATTTCAACAGGCTGAAGCCAGGCAGACCAATGGTAAAGGAGTGCTTCATACCATTCTTCAGCTTCTTCCACATACCCGGCTGGTTAAACTCGGAAGATTTGAAGTTAATCTTATTATCGAATGTTGTACTGTAGTTAAAAGAGAACTGCTCGTAAAAACGCTCCTTCCCCACCCTCTCCTTTCTCTTGAATGGATAAATCCTGTTAACGGTAAAGGTTATATTAGGGAGTGTTACAGCATAAGAGCTGTCTCTGGAATTCTGACTATGCAGGGCATTTACCGTAATGCTGAAAGGGGTACCCGCCCAGGTCTTTCCAAAAGAGATGGATGAACTTATCTGATTCTGCAGCGCGCTCTCTATTGTAGTGGAATTATAGGTGCTGTTCTTTGGGCTGGAGAAGTTGACGGAGGCTGTAAACTTTGTCCCTGGGTGGGCCTTAGCATCCATAGCGTGCGACCACTGCACAGAGAAGTTTGTACTCTTCATATAATCGGGAGAATTGCGCTCTCCTGTAATATCCACAGAGTAGTTCATTGCCACATTGCCGGAGTATTTGTAGCGCTTTGTATATCGGGAGTTTAGGCGTACTGCCCAGGAGCCTCTTGTATAAATGTCTCCTGTGGCAGCAAGGTCCCAATGCTCACCAAATACAAAATAGTAGCCCAAGTCTCTCATAAAGAAGCCTCTGGCTGTCTCCTCACCCCAAGATGGCATAAGAATTCCACTGCTTCTTCCACCGCTCATATTTGGCACAAAGCCAAAAGGAATTGCAAATGGCGTAGGCACATCCTCAACCACCACATAGGCTGGGCCAAAGACAATATTCTTCTTGCCGTTTGGCGTATTTACCATTCTGGCATTGGTATATTTAAGGTAAAAATGCGGGTGCTCGTAGTCGCAGGTTGTATATTTTCCGTCTGCCACATTAAAGGAGTTGTCCGGCATGCGCTTTATATGATTGCCGTGCATAAAGCCATCTCCCTCCTGCGTTATCATATTGGAAATCTTTGCTTTTCCCGATTTAAAATTATAATAGACGCTCTCCATTTCATAGGTAACGCCTGCTTTTGTCATAACAGGAGAGCCAATAATGGTTTTGCCTGTGGAGTCTGCGGGGTCTGGCAAGCCCTTTGCAAAGACGGTTCTGGTATCTACATTGTAGGCCATATACTCCGCCTTCATATCCATATCGTCGTACTTAACAGAGACATCTCCGTAATAGTAAATCATCTGCTTGCCCTCCTCCAGCACCTCCACAATAGAGTCTCTTGCGGTAGAGAAGACAGGCATATCTATAGAGCTCTTCTGCCTTATGGAATCCCTCCGCAAAGAGTCAAGCCTCTGCGCATCAAGTTGCAGCGAATCTGCCTTGAGGGAATCAAGCTGCAGAGAGTCTGCCTTTAGCGTATCGGGATGCAGAGAGTCTGCCTTGAGCGAATCCTGCTGCAAAAAATCCAATGCGCGTACCCCCGCCGCATTATTTGTGGCAGAGAGGGCAGCATAGCAGAATGCCAGGGATAAAAAGAGCAGTATTCTTCTCAATTGCATACTTTATTTAAAAATAAGACAAAAAATTCGCATCTTTGTAAGTCTGCAAATTTATACAAATTTTACAACAAATATGCCATCCGCAAAGATAATAGTAAGAGAACTGCTCACAACCATTGCCACAATGGCGCTCATCTGCGCCTTTATTTCCACAGCCTCTGCAGAGGAGGGCGCACAGAACAGCATAAAGATAAAGACCGTTGTGCTGGATGCGGGCCACGGCGGCAAAGATACCGGCGCAATAAGCAAAAACGGCGCAATAAAGGAGAAGGATATAACCCTCTCCGTGGCATTGAAGCTGGGCAAGATGATTAACTCCAATTATCCCGATGTTAAAGTTGTATATACAAGAAAACGGGACGAATATATAGAACTCTCCAAGCGTGCGGAGATTGCCAATCGCAACAAGGCAGACCTCTTCATCTCCATCCACGTAAACTCTCAGAAGGGAACAACTGCAACCGGCACAGAGACCTTTGTAATGGGAACGCACAAGAGCAGCTCCAACTTTGAGATATGCAAGCTGGAGAACTCCGTAATTGTGCTGGAGGAGGACTACCAGTCTAAATATGAGGGCTTTGACCCCAATTCTCCAGAATCCTACATAATCTTCTCCCTGCTTCAGAACACCCACCTGGAGCAGAGCCTCAAATTTGCTGCGTTAATCCAGGACAACTTCAAGTTGGGCCCAATAAAGGTAAACAGAGGAGTAAAACAGGGAGGATTGCTTGTGCTCTGGAAGACCACAATGCCTGCAGTGCTTACAGAGATTGGATTTATCTCCAACCCTGCAGAGAGCAACCAGCTTAGAAGAGATGCCGTGCAGAGCCAGATTGCGGCGCGCATCTTCAATGCCTTTGCAAAATACAAGACAGACTATGAGGGTGGCGCTCCAAAACTTATTCCCGATAATGAGATGCCTTCCCAAAGCGCAGAGCAGCAAGAGGCCGCAGTTGAGAGCGCAGAGCAGCAAGAGGCCACTGTTGCGAACGCAGAGTGGCAAGAGGCCACTGTTGCAAACGCAGATCGGCAAGAGGCCACTGTTGCAGAGAGTGCCGTACAGGATGAGCAGCCTGAAGCAAAGAGGCAGCCTGAAGCAAAGGGGCAGCCTGAAGCATCGGGAAAAGCCTATAGAATACAGATTCTCTCTGTTACAAAGGTGCTTCCTGCAGGGGCTCCGGACCTTAAAGGCAGAAGGGATGCATACTACATTTATGCCAATAAGGCCTACAAATATTGCATAGGCGAGTATGCCACAAGGGAGGAGGCGGCGGCAGATCTGCCAAAAATTAGGAAGCAATTCAGTGGAGCATTCATTATATTTGCAGAAAAATAGGGATTATGAGACTTAACAAAGCGCAACTGATAGGACTCTTTACAATAGTTGTTGTTCTTGCGTTATATGCAGTGATAACTTTTCTGAAGGATGAGAATCTCTTTAACGGCAAGAGCACATACTATATTATATATGAAGATGTGGATGGCCTTACAACAAGCAGTCCTGTATATATTAAAGGATTTAAGGTGGGCAGTATCTGGGATATAGAGTTTGACAACAAGAGCGGACTCTTTACGGTTCTTATAAAGGTAAAGAGCTCTTTTGAGATTCCGTCAAATTCCGTTGCCACTATTGCAGGCTCGGGGATATTGGGAGGAAAGCAGATTAATCTTGCCCTTGGAGACTCCAAGGTCTGCCTCTCCAGCAAAGATACAATTTCCGGCGGTTTTGAGATTGATGCCATAGCCTCCGTTATGAAGAATGCTGCGCCCATTGCAGGCAAAATGGATACCCTGCTCTCTTCTCTGAATTCTGTGGTTGGCAAGATGGACCGCATACTGGACGAGAATGCCCAGAGAGAGTTGCAGCAGAGCATTACCTCCCTTAATGCCTCAATGGCCAATATACGGAGCATAACTGCAACCCTTAAGAAGTCTGCGCCGGAGGTGGAGGAGATTCTCAAGAATGTAAAGCTGCTTACAGATAATCTGAATGTGGGAAGCCAAGACCTTAACCAGACACTGAAAAATGCCAACACCATTACCAAGGGACTTAGCGAGGCAGACCTTAAAGGCACAATAGAGGAGTTGAAGGGATTAATGGCAAAGATTCAGAATCCGGAGGGAACTTTGGGCAAACTTATGGAGACAGATACCCTTCACAACGCTCTAACTTCTATGTTGAACAGCATCAGCGATTTGGTTCAAAAAATAGAGGCCAACCCCAAAAAATACATAAAAATCTCCGTCTTTTAAACGCAAAAAAAATAACCTGCCCCAGAGATATCCCCAACCACATTTTTCTTTGCAATTAGTTGTTTTTCAATGCTTTACAATAGGTAAAAATAATTTCATTGATTTTTAGCAAGTTGCAACTAATTACAAAAAAACAATAGTCGGCAAGATTTTTTTTCATTTTTTTTTGCACCAACTTTGTTCACAGTTATGCAAGAAAACTCTTCACATATTCAGGTATGGGAAAAATGTTTGAGCCTCATTCAAGAGGTCATTCCTCCAAGGAGTTTTGAGACTTGGTTTAAGCCAATCATCCCAATCTCCCTGGATGGGACCACTCTTACCATTGAGGTGCCGTCGGACTTTTTCCGAGAGTATCTGGAGGAGCATTATCTGAAGTTCCTCGCAGGTGCCCTTAAGCGTACAATGGGTAACAATGCCAGACTGCTCTACAAAATCAGGATGGCTAAGGAGAAGAGCATTACAGTGCCCCAATCCAACAACGGGGCTCTCTCAAACAAGAGCATTCCATTCCCGCAGCCTTCAGGGGGAATAACCAATCCGTTCATTATTCCTGGCCTAAAGCAGCTTAAGATAGATCCGCAGCTTAACCCCAACTACAACTTCAACAATTTTATAGAGGGTGAGTGCAACAGGCTTGCCAGAGCAGCAGGTCTCTCCATTGCAGAGAAGCCGGGAAAGAACGCCTTCAACCCAATCCTCATTTATGGAGGTTCGGGTCTTGGAAAGACACACCTTGCGCAGGCAATAGGCATAGCAATAAAGGAGAGATATCCGGAGAAGATAGTGCTCTATGTAAGCGCCAACAGATTCCGTACTCAGTATATGGATGCCGTTGCAATAAAGAATAAGCTTACAGACTTCCTGCACTTCTACATGATGATGGATGTGCTCATTATAGACGATGTTCAGGAGTTTGCGGACAAGGTTGGCACACAGAATGCCTTCTTCCAGATATTCAACCAGTTGCAGCAGGATGGAAAGCAACTTATTCTCACCTCGGACAGGGCTCCTGTAGAGATGAAGGGGTTGGACAACCGTCTGCTCTCAAGGTTCAAATGGGGACTCTCCGCAGAGCTCTTCCCTCCTACCTTTGATACAAGAATGTCTATACTTAAGGACAAGAGCCTTAAGAACGGAATAGAGATAAAGGAAGAGATTCTCAAATACCTTGCAGAGAGGGTAACAGGCAATGTGAGAGAACTTGAGGGAACTCTTAACAACCTTATTGCACACTCCATCTATTGCAAGCAGGATATTACCATAGAGCTTGCGCAGAGGCTCATAGAGAGGGTTGTAAACTCCAGCAAGGAGGAGATTACAATAGACAAGATTCAGGTTACCGTCTGCAACTACTTTGGTCTAAGCCAGGATGCTCTTGCGCAAAAGACAAGAAAGAGAGAGATTGTGCAGGCCAGACAGATAGCAATGTACCTTGGCAGAACCCTTACAAAATCCTCTCTCTCATCCATAGGCGCCCAGATTGGAGGCAAAGACCACGCAACCGTTCTCCACGCCTGCAATACGGTACAGGACCTTATAGATATAGACAGAAACTTCAGACAGTCTGTAGCAGAAATCACAAGAGAACTCAAGCGCGAATAGCACCAACAGTGCCAACAGTGCCAACAGCGCCAACAGTGCCAATAGCACCATTGGCGCAATAACTACTCTCCCTTGATGCGCCTCATTGCATCAAGCGGGTCTGCAGCTCCAAATACGGCACTACCTGCAACAAGTATATCTGCACCTGCAGCGCAGAGTTGAGCGGCATTCTGCACACCTACGCCGCCATCTACCTCTATAAGCGCTCCTGAGCCGCACTCCTGCAGCATCTGGCGGAGCCTCTTCACTTTGCTTACGGCATTTGGAATAAAGGACTGGCCGCCAAAGCCCGGATTAACAGACATTATCAGAAAGAAATCGGCATCAGACAAAACTTCTTTCAGGTTATCCACCGGAGTATGGGGATTTATTGCCACGCCGGCCTTCATCCCCTTGTCCTTAATGTGATAGATGGTGCGGTGAAGGTGGTTGCAAGCCTCATAATGAACGCTGAGATACTCCACACCGCAAGCGGCAAAGGTATCTATATACCTGTCCGGGTCCACAATCATAAGGTGAGCATCCAGAGGTTTGCGCGCCCTCTTGGCTATAGCCTTCACTACCGGAAATCCATAGGAGATATTGGGAACAAAGAGGCCATCCATTATATCCAGATGAAACCAGTCTGCAGCCCCCTCATTAACAAGTTCCACGCTCTTATCCAGCTCTCCGAAATTTGCGGAGAGCATGGATGGTGCCAATATAAGACTCATATCTAAAAAAAACTATTTTGTCTCCTCTGCCACAGTCTCAATTACATCCTGAAGCAGTTTGACAAATCTATCTACAGTTGCAAGTTCCAGCCTCTCGCCCGGCGCGTGTACAGAACGCAGGGTAGGACCAAAAGAGATCATATCAAGGTAAGGATACTTCTCCAGGAAGAGTCCGCACTCCAGACCTGCGTGTATTGCCCTTACAACAGGCTCCTGATTGAAGAGTCTCCTATATGAGGCCTCTGTAACCTTAAGGATTGGAGAATTGGTATTAGGATTCCAACCAGGGTATTTGTCGTGATGGGTTACGGTTGCTCCGGCAAGCGCAAAGCAGGCCTCCACCTGATTTGCCGCCATCTGACGCGCGCTGTTTACAGAGCTGCGCTGACTTGTGGCAACAACTATCACATTTCCCGGGAGCATCTTTACAGAGGCAAGGTTAGTGGAGGTCTCCACCAGACCCGGCATACTCTCGCTCATTGCAAGCACTCCGTGCGCAACTGCGTTAAGGGCATAAACCAGAAGCGCGGCGGTATCTCTGTTAACTGCTCTCTTAGGAGAACCCACAATCTTGCCGCTCTTCATATCCTTAACTCCAACCTCTCCCATAAAGCCGTTGATTGCAGGGTCCGAAATGGCATACTCAGCCTTAACTGCTGCAATAAACTCGGTAAACATCTTTACAACACTCCTCTTTGCCCTTACAGGGAAGCCAACCACAGCGTAGGCATTGCGGGCAATGGCATTAACCTTGTTTCCTCCATCAATCTCGTAGAGCTCCACATCATATTTTGCATAGAGCATATAGAGGAAGCGCGCCAGAACTCTTACGGCATTGGCCCTGTTCTTATCTATATCATCGCCACTGTGTCCGCCCTGGCAGCCATCTATCCTAAACTCGCATTTTATATAATCGGGAGTAGCAGGCTCTGTGGTATATTTGAATTTTGCAGTTGTATCTATTCCGCCGGCGCAACCTATAAAGAGCTGCCCGTCATCCTCGGAATCCAGGTTAATGAGGATCTTGCCGCTAAAGAAGCCCTCCTTGAGCCCGTTAGCCCCATCCATTCCGGTCTCCTCAGATTTTGTAAAGAGAGCCTCCAGTTTGCCGTGCTTAAGCTCCTTATCTATAAGGGCAGCCATCTGCGCAGCCATTCCAATGCCGCAATCTGCGCCAAGGGTAGTATCGGGAGCAATCATCCAGCCATCCTTAATAATATATTTTATAGGGTCTTTGGCAAAGTCGTGCTCCACGCCGGGGTTCTTCTCGCACACCATATCGGAGTGGCTCTGAAGCACAATTGTATCTGCCCCCTCGTAGCCTGGGGTTGCCGGTGCCTCTATAAGCACATTGCCAACCTCGTCCACTTTGCTCTTAAGAGAGTGCTCCTCTGCCCATTTGCACAAATATGCTATTATCTGCTCTTCTTTGCCGCTCTCGCGCGGAATCTTTGTAATCTCCTCAAAGATTTCCAATACTTTCTCCTGTTTCATATCTCTTCAAAAATTATTTCTCAAATTATTCTTCAAATATAGCGTAATTATCTCATTTTTCAATTATAAACCTCACCTCTTTAAAGGCATAGGCCTTAATTGTGCCATCTCTCTGTTCCAGAAGCAGATTGGCAGCATCATCTATGCCTGCAATTCTTGCCTCAATTACCTTGCCAGTGCACTCTACTGCAGACTGCGATAGTGTAACCGGAGAGAGCCTGCGGTTGCGCATCTCCTGCTGCGAGAGGCCGCGGACAACCTCGCCCTCCGCAAGCTCCTCAAAGAGATGCCAGCCGTTGCGCCTGTAGAGATGCTCAAAATACTCCTGCTCAATTGCCGCCAGATTGCCTGCCTCCAGCCTCTGATAGAGCTCATAGATGCAGAGCAGCACCCGCTCCTGCTCCACCTTTATATCATACCTCTTCTGCCCGCTCTCAAGCAGCAGAGAGGTTGGATTAACCGTACTTGCAGGGTCAAACTGCACCTGATTTATATTTATGCCTATGCCCGCAATGCAGTATCCCACGCGGGGCCCCTCTTTTCCCGATGCCTCTCCTCCCGATGCCAGCGAGTTCTCCAGCAGCATACCGCAAATTTTGCCGTTGCCCACATAGATGTCATTAGGCCACTTTATCTCTGCAGAGATGTTGTGACAGCGCTCCAGATAGTTGCAGACCCCAAGGGCGCAGACCTGCGAGAGAGCAAATTGCTTTACTGCGGGGAGATTATGCGGACGCAGAAGGATTGTGAAGGCAAGATTGCAGCCGGGCTCCCCCACCCATCTGTTTCCACGCTGTCCCTTGCCTGCAGACTGATATTCTGCAGCCCAAACGCGCCACTGCGGAATATCGGGATTAGCCAACAACTCTCTTGCTGCCAAGGAGTTTGTAGAGTCTATCTCTTTAAGCCAAATTAAATCAATATTTCTCATTATTAAATTTAGCACTATATTTGTAGTCTTTTGCAAAGATAATAATGAAATCTGATATGACTGAAAAGAAAAGCACAGCCGCAGCCGCAGCAAAGGGCGCGGAGAAGATAGCTGCCAGGAAGGCAAAAAAGGCTGCCAAAGCGGCAGACCCGGAGAGAATAGCAAAAAAGGAGGCGCTTGCACGCTCCAAAAAGAAGGCAACAAAGAGAAATGCAGATAAGATAGCAGAGGCGGCTGCTGCAAAGGGCGGAAAGGCCGCAAAGGCGCTTACCCAGGCAGAGCAGACCGCACTGGAGATAAAGACTATTGTGCAGGCTGCAGAGGATAAGAAGGCCAAGAGAATTGTCTCTATGGACCTTAGGGGCATTGGAACCAGCATTTGCGACTACTTTGTAATATGCAACGCAGACTCAACCACAAATGTGCTTGCAATAGCAGACAACATAGAGGACGAGCTTATTGTTAAATGTAAACGCCAGGTGCTCCGCAGTCAGGGAAAAGAGAATGCCTTCTGGATTATTCTGGATTTTGGAGATATAGTAGTGCATATCTTCCAGACAGAGTACAGAGAGTTCTACAGGCTTGAGGATCTTTGGGCAGATGCGGCTATTACAGAGTATCAGAACGACGAAGAGTAAGGAAAATGAAGAACAGCAACAAATTACAACCCAAAAGATTTAGTTTTGTATGGATATACGTACCCCTCTTGGCGGTACTCCTCTATGCATACGCCGGATATAACGGAGGCGATCCTCTAGAGACAAGCTGGGAGCGCGTAGAAGAGGAGTATATCCCGCAAGGGGATGTGCAGGAGATTGTGGAGATAACCAACCAGAACAGGTCTGAGGTTACAATCCGCAGAGACAGTCTCTACAAATACTCCAAAATCTTTAACGAGAGAATTCCAAAGCATGCGCCGCACTTCTATTTTAACGTAGATCCGGAGAGCGGTTGGGAGAAGATTTCGGAGGCAAGAAAGAGCCTCCCCGCAGAGCAGCGCTTTAACATAATAAGAGAAGAGCGCACCAACTATGCCGGAAGGATTCTGGAATGGCTCTTTCTCCCGATAATGCTGCTGCTAATGTGGTTCCTCCTCTTCCGCAATGTTGCAAAGGGTGCAGGCGGCGGTGGCGGCGGAATATTCAACGTTGGCAAATCGCAGGCGCAGATATACGACAAAGACAACAAGACCAAAGTTACATTCAAGGATGTTGCCGGCCTCTCAGAGGCAAAGGTGGAGGTTATGGAGATTGTGGATTTTCTGCGCAATCCAAAGAAATATACGGCACTGGGAGGAAAGATTCCTAAGGGTGCGCTGCTGGTAGGCCCTCCGGGAACCGGAAAGACACTGCTTGCCAAAGCGGTGGCAGGAGAGGCAGATGTTCCATTCTTCTCCATCTCCGGCTCCGACTTTGTAGAGATGTTTGTGGGAGTGGGCGCCTCCAGAGTACGCGACCTCTTCAAGCAGGCAAAGGAGAAGGCCCCTTGTATTGTCTTCATAGATGAGATAGATGCAGTTGGCCGCGCCAGAGGCAAGAATGTGGGATTCAGCTCCAACGACGAGAGGGAGAATACCCTCAACCAGCTCCTTACAGAGATGGATGGCTTTGGCACCAACTCCGGAGTAATCTGCCTTGCGGCAACAAACAGGGCAGACATTCTGGACAAGGCTCTTATGAGAGCCGGCCGATTCGACCGTCAGATAAATGTGGACCTTCCGGAACTTAAAGAGAGGGAGGAGATATTTGAAGTGCACCTCAAGGGGCTCAAACTCTCCAAAGACCTGGATAAAGAGATGCTTGCAAAGCAGACTCCGGGCTTCTCCGGAGCAGATATAGCAAATGTCTGCAACGAGGCTGCCCTCATAGCAGCACGCAAGAACAAGGAGAGCGTGGAGAAATCGGACTTTATGGATGCCATAGACAGAATTGTGGGCGGCTTGGAGAAACGCAGCAAAATAATAACCCCGCAGGAGAAGCGCACCATAGCCTTCCACGAGGCCGGTCACGCAACAGTAAGCTGGTTGCTGCCAAATGCCAACCCTCTGCTTAAGGTTACAATAATCCCAAGAGGCAATGCCCTCGGAGCAGCCTGGTACGTACCTGAGGAGAAGCAGCTCCACACCACAGAGCAGATGATGGAGGAGATGGCTGCCACAATGGGAGGCCGTGCTGCAGAGGAGATTATAAACGGAACCATCTCCTCCGGCGCTCTTAGCGACCTTGAGAAGGTAACCAAGCAGGCCTATGCAATGGTAAGTTACTTTGGAATGAGCGAGAAGGTTGGGCATCTCTCCTTCTATGATTCTCATCCCGATGGCTACAACTTTAACAAGCCTTACTCCGAGAAGACTGCAGAGCTCATAGACTCAGAGGCCAAAAAGCTTATTGAGCAGGCGCACAAAATGGCGCACGAGATACTTGAGCAGAATAAAAGCGGCTTCACAGAGCTGGCAGAACTTCTCCTGAACAAAGAGGTTATCTTTGCCGACGACCTTGAGAAGATTTTCGGTCCACGCAAAAAACAGGAGCAGCCAGCAGAGGCAGCAGCACCTGCAGAGACAGCAGCGCCAGCAGAGGCAGCAGAGACAGCAGCGCCAGCAGAGGAAGCAGCGACTGCAGAGCTCTCCAATAATGAGAAGGCAGAATGAAAGAGGTGATTGTTAGGAGCATCAGCGGACTCCTCTTCATAGTAATTATGGTAGCGGCACTCCTTGGAGGAGTGCTGTGGTATAGCCTGCTCTTTGGCGCAATAATGGTTATTATGATGTTGGAATATTTCAGGATTACCATCCCTAAGGAAGCCCTCAAGTGGCAGAAGGGGGCCTCGCTTACTGTGGCAATTACGCTCTTTGCAGCAGTGCTGCTTACGGGATACGGCATTCTGGAGGCAAAATATCTGCTCATTCCGGCACTAATGCCCCTCCTTATCTTTATAGGCAACCTCTACACAAAGAGTTTCAACAGGCACACCTTTACAGAGCAGGGCGCAAGGGAGCCAAACGGATATGAGAACTTTCCAGCAACACTGGGGGCGCTGCTCTACATTGCGCTGCCAGTCTCGCTCTTCTCTATGGCAGCACTCTTCCCGATGGATGCACTCTTTCCTATGGATGCACTCTTCCCTATGGAGGCGCCTGTAGAGTTTCGCGGAGGCATCTTGCTGGGTTTCTTTATAATATTGTGGGCATCGGATGTGGGAGCATACTGCTTCGGGTGCACAATGGGCAGAATGGGACCAAGGTTATTCCCCTCTGTTTCACCAAAAAAATCTTGGATCGGGAGTATAGGAGGAACAGCCTGCGCAATTGGTGCGGCAGCTCTAATTCACTCATTTACAGAACTCTTCCCCTTTTCATTAGCAGATTCTCTAATAATTGGTGCAATTATAAGCATTGGCGGAGGTTTTGGAGATTTGGTAGAATCTCAATTAAAGCGTAATTTTGGGGTCAAAGATTCCGGCTCAATTATGCCCGGACACGGGGGTATGCTGGACAGATTTGACGGAGCGCTCATAGGGTTTCCTATGGCCATAATATATTTGGAATTTTTCCTTAAATAAAACTATATGAAGATACATAAAGAGGGATACGGTATAATTGGCAAGGCATTCGCAATCTTTGCTGTGATTGCAATAATTCTCTATTTCGTTCTGAAATGGGGCCTTGCTTTCCAGATTTGCGCTGCCGTATGCCTTGTGCTCTTCCTGCTTGTGGTCAACTTCTTCAGAAGTCCCAAGAGGATGACGGTAATGGACGACAATCTGGTAATTGCGGCCGCAGACGGCAAGGTTGTGGCAATTAAAGAGGCATACGAGGATGAGTATCTCAAATGCAACTGCATTCAGGTCTCTGTCTTTATGAGCATCTTCAATGTGCACGTAAATTACTTTCCAATATCGGGAAGAGTAATCTACAGCAAATATCACGAGGGGCACTACATTGTTGCCAACCACCCAAAGGCCTCCGAGAAGAATGAGCATACCACAATTGTGGTAGAGTCGCACAAAGGCAGCAAAGTACTCTTCCGCCAGATTGCGGGTTATATTGCCAGAAGGGTTGTCTGCTATGCAGAGGATGGCATGGAGGCTACCCAAGGCCATGAGGTGGGCTTTATTAAGTTTGGCTCCCGAATAGATTTCTTTCTCCCTTCAGATGCCCGCATAATGGTTAAGAAGGGGCAGAATGTGCGCGCTTGCGAGACTGTAATTGCAAAAATATCATAATAAATAATTTAACTAAGAATGGAAATAAAGAGAACAGATGTAGATGAGCTCAATTTCAGGCTCAATCTGCAGATTGTAAAAGAGGATTACGCAGACAAGAAGAAGAAGATGCTTAACGACTACCGCCGCAAGGCGGAGCTGAAGGGTTTCCGCCCTGGTATGGCACCTATGTCACTCATTGAGAAGATGCACGGCACACAGGCTTTGGTAGAGTCTGTAAACAGCATTATCTCCGAGTCACTCAACAACTATATTCAGGAGAACAATCTCCATATTCTTGGCGAGCCGCTCCCTAACGAGGAACTTCAGCAGAAGATTGATTGGGCAAAGGATGAGACCTTTGAGTTTGTATTTGATTGCGCTCTCTCTCCTGAGGTGAAGTTAGAGTTGAGCAAGAAGAATAAGATTACCACATACAAGGTGGAGATCTCCCAGGAGGCAAAGAAGAACTACAGAAGCAACCTTCTGCGTCAGTTCGGCAAATTGGAGCCTACAGATGTTGTCTCAGATGAGGACTTCATTATTGCAGACTTTATCCAGAACGGAGAGGTTAAGGCAGCAGGTTCTTATGTTACCCTTAAGACCATTGCAGACGAGCAGGTTAAGAGTCTCTTCATTGGCAAGAAGGTGGGCGACAAGTTTACCGTTAATGTAAACGAAGCCTTCACCAACGAGACTGACAGGGCTGCTATGCTTAAGGTTAAGAAAGAGGAGCTTGCCTCTTTGGACCCTGTTTTCGAGATTGAGATTAAGGAGATTAAGACCATTAAGGAGGCAGAGCTTTCACAGGAGCTCTACGACAGGATATTTGGCAAGGATAAGGTTACAGACGAGGCCGGCTTTGATGCAAAGATAGAGGAGCGCATTGCTGCAGAGTATCAGAGAGAGGCAGATTTCCGCTTTATGCTTGATGCCAAGGAGTACCTTCTTAAGAAGACAGACATTAAGGTTCCTGAGGAGTTTATGAAGAGATGGCTCTTTACCATTAATGAGGGCAAGTTTACAATGGAGCAGATAGAGAAGGAGTTCCCTCTCTTCCTTAAGGATTTCCGTTGGCAGCTTATCCGCCAGTACATTATGAAGGAGCAGAAGATGGAGATTAAGAGAGAGGACCTTCTTGCAGAGGCAAAGAAGATTGCATCTTACCAGTTTGCAATGTATGGTCTTAACGATGTTCCTGAGGAGCAGCTTACAAGCTATGCGGAGTCTCTTCTTGCAAATGAGCAGGAGGGCCGCAGGGTTTACGAAAAGAGAGAAGAGGATATGGTTCTCGACTATGTTAAGGAGACAGTTACCCTTGCAGAGAAGAGCGTAACCATAGAGGAACTTCAGAATATGAACAACTAGAGATAATATGGCAACAGAATTTGAAAAATACGCCATCAAGCATTTGGGAATAAGCTCAACTGCGCTTGGCAGATATACCTCATTTACAAACGCATACATCAATCCCTCCATCATAGAGGAGCGACAGATGAATGTTGCGGTTATGGATGTCTTCTCCCGTCTTATGATGGACAGAATAATCTTTCTTGGCGTACCTATTTCCGACGATGTTGCCAATATTATTCAGGCTCAGCTACTCTTCCTGGACTCTACAGATTCCACTGCAGATATCCAGCTCTATATCAACTCGCCGGGCGGCGGTGTATATGCCGGTCTTGGCATCTATGATACAATGCAGCTTGTAAACTCAGATGTTGCAACCATCTGTACAGGTATGGCCGCCTCAATGGCATCCGTGCTCCTCTGCGCAGGCGCCAAGGGCAAACGCAGCGCTCTCCCCCACTCAAGGGTAATGATTCACCAGCCTATGGGAGGAGCAGAGGGTCAGGCTTCGGATATAGAGATTACTGCCAGAGAGATTCTCAAACTCAAACAAGAACTCTATCACATCATCTCGCATCACTCCGGCAAGAGCATCAAGCAGATTGAGAAGGATGCAGATAGAGATTACTGGATGACATCTCAAGAGGCTATGTCCTACGGTATGATAGATGAAATTCTCTCAAAATCCAAAAAATAAAAGATTTCCTGCAAACAGGTAAAGTTCCAACCAAGAGGTAGAGTTTCCACCAACAAGTAGAGTTATGACCAAAAAGAGCGAAGAGAAGTATTGTTATGTATGCGGAAGGCCCGGCTCCCAGGTAACCTTGCTGGGGGCTGGTCCTTTTGGCTATATCTGCACAGATTGCGCAAACCAGCTTAGAGAGATAACCGACGCGCTGGACAATTCTGCAAAGAAAAGCGCCTTGGAGAGTGCGGCAGCAGAGTCGGCCAAGGGCTTCACCCTCCTTAAGCCAAAGGAGATAACAGCCTTTCTGGACCAATATGTTATTGGCCAGGACGACGCCAAGAAATATATCTCCGTAGCGGTCTATAACCACTACAAACGCATAATGGCTACAACGGGCAGCACTGCCCCTGCCGGCACCCCGGCCGGCGCCCCGGCCGCTGCAGG
>SAMEA3663028__coassemble_333_pt1 | contig 19791 bp, 19 predicted proteins | sample SAMEA3663028__metabat2_low_PE_034 | metagenome-assembled genome bin SAMEA3663028 (sample SAMEA3663028) | pig gut metagenome | biome: pig gut; feature: pig-associated habitat; material: faeces | place: France | collected 2012
TTGCCGATCCGCGGAAGCCGATGCGTCTGCAGCGTGGAAGACCTTGCCGCTCTGCTGGGGTACTCCGCGGGGAGCTGCCGCTGCGAAGCGCTGTCCACTGCTGCCGCTGCGAAGCGCTAGATCTGACTGAGCGAGAGCAGACCCACAAAAAGAGGATGACCATTGCGGTCACCCCCATACCGAAAAAATCAACTGGATATCAGCCATCTGGCTGAGAGGCTGCCCTGGCAGCCGGCCTGGCCTGGCCGGGCCGGAATAGCTGGCTGAGCTGGAAAGCAGGCTGGGCCGGAAAGCTGGCTGGGCTGGAAAGCTGGCCGGGGCGCTGTGACGAAGCTGTTGCAGGCAGGGAACCGTCGGCACAGAGGACTGCGTCCAGTGCCGAAGCGCTAGAGCTGACTGCGCATCGCTAGAGTGTGATATCGATGCCTACGCCGTAGCACATGCTCTTGCGGTAATAGACATTGGTGCCGGGAAGGCCGGCCAAGTTACCGTTGTAAGCAGGAGCATTCTCGGTTACCTTGTCGTAGAAGGTCTTCATCCAAGAGGCGTTGAGTCTGAGCTTCTTGCTTATCTGGTATGAGACGCCCAGTCCCCAAGAGACAGAACTGCAGTCGAATCCCATATCTGAATACTTGAGCGGATCCAGTCTCTTCTTTGTAATCTGCACAGAGGTGCCTGCCAGGAAGCGCTTTGTAATATCCCACTCTGTACCAAAGATATACTCGTTAGTGTCGCCGGTAACAGTCTCGGAGAAGCTATTCTTTGCATCTTTGTCAAAATAGTGGTTCCACTGCGCGGCCAACTTAACAGGTCCTAGCTGACGGCTGGCAGCAAGAGAGAGGATAGCAGGGATATCTGCCTCTGTCTCAGCACCATCGGGAAACATAGAATCTCCTGTAAACTGAACATCCTTTGTAGTGTGGTTCTTAAGTTTCATATGGCTCTTTGCCTCATATTTTGCACTGGCCATCCAGCCATCTTTCATAAAGCACAAAGAGATTACAGGGGTGATTGCAACTCCGCGCTGAACAGTGTGAAGGTCCTTGTCTGATGTAAGCGCCACAAACTCTTCAAAGGCAGGATATGCCTGCGCCGCCATCTCAAAAAACTTGGATGCAGGCATTAATGCTCCGGTTGGGTTAAGAAGCGGATGCTGCGGGTTTATCATAATGTTGTGAAGGTAACCCTCGTACCTCTGATATGCAAAGTTTGCCCTTATCTGAAGCGCTGCAGAGAGCCAATCTGTAAATTTGAAGGCAGCTCCAACCTGAAACGCAAAGGTGTAGGTTGTTCCCTTAATGTACATATCTGCAGAGTATTGGGAGGTTGGCAGTCCAAAGTTCTGCAACAGCACAGGTATCTGAGCAACAAGAGACTCAAAAGAGGCAAGTCCATTGTTGTAGGTTGCGCTGCCGCCGCCGCCACCTACTGCAAAGGAGCCCATAAGAGCCACTCTCTCCGTCTTCCATACAAGGTGAATACTTGGAATTACAGGAGAGAAGGCTTTGCCCACAAAATCCCTATCCTGTGTGCCGTTGCCGTTTGCGTTCATTGCAAAGGGTGCAAAAGAGGAGTATGTGATTCTCCTCTGCGTAGCCTGCTGAACATTTATACCAATATACCACCCCTTGTCGAAAAAGGCAGTGCCGGCAGGATTGAAATAGACAGCATCTGGAGAGAGGGAGGTTCCGCGAGCCATGTTTCTGAGGAAAGCTACGCTCTGATTTGTGTTGGTAAGCAATCCTCCCGCATTGGCACCAAAAGCAGCGCCAATCAAGAGGATAATAAGAATCAATTTTTTCATTTTCAGTATTCTAGGTTTATATATTCTATTCATTTACAAATGCAAGATGCCCCTGACCCTGCAAAAATGCGGATCTCCCCTGCCCACTGGGCTTTACTCCAAAGACTTAGATTCTACCCCAAAAAAGGGTGAAAGCACTACCTGCCTGACTCCTTAAGTGTATAAAAACCTCTTAATGGAGTGTTTTGGGGTATGTTCAAAACCATCCTTCAAAATCTCTATTCTGGAGATCTTGCTGTATGATGGCAACTTACTATTCAGGAGGTTACAATTCTCCTTCATAATTCCCTCCAACTGCTCGTCGGAGAGAGGGTTATTCTCATCTATTACAGGAGCAACAATTGCAACCAGCTGTTTTTGCCTGTCAACCACAATAGACTCAGCCACATGCGGGAGATTATTCAAGAGGCTCTCAATCTCCTCCGGATAAATATTCTGACCGCTTGCAGAGAGAATCATACACTTGCTCCTTCCTCTAATGAAGATATTTCCTTGAGCATCCACAACGCCCAAATCTCCTGTCTTAAGCCAACCGTCGGGAGTAAATGCAGCCTCAGTAGCCTCAGGATTCTTATAGTAACCCTGCATAACATTAATGCCCTTAACCTGAAGTTCTCCCGCAACATTGCATGGGTCTGGAGAATCCACTCTTATCTCAAGGCCATCCACAACCTTACCGCAAGAGCCCATAGCAAAGTGTCTCCAATTCTCATAACCTATAAGAGGAGCGCACTCCGTCATACCGTAACCCACAACATAAGGCATCTTCATCTTTCTCATAAGCTCCTCAATAGGCCTGCTGAGCGCCGCTCCGCCAATAATGATAACATTCATCTTGCCGCCCAGGGTATTCATAATCTTCTTGCCTATAGACTTATAGAGCAATCCCTTCACCAAAGGGAGCTTAAGCAGCAGCTTAACAGGATTCTTCTGCATTGCAGGAATGACGCTGTTCTTAAAGATCTTCTCAATAACAAGCGGCACGGTAATTAGCTGGCACGGGCGAATCTCCGCAAATGCCTTCAGCAGCAGAGACGGAGAGGGCACCTTTCCAAGGAAATAGAGGTGACACCCGCCACAAATAGGATAGAGAAACTCAAAGGAGAGTCCGTACATATGCGCCATAGGAAGAATGGAGAGCATCTTGCTGCCCCTCTCCAAAGGAAGATTCCTAAGAGCAAAATCCACATTGGAAGAGATGGCCCTGCCGGTAAGCATAATACCCTTAGGATTCCCTGTTGTACCGGAAGTGTAGTTTATGACAATAAGCTTATCCAAATCCGCTTCCCGATATTTTAACATAGAGGCATCCAACCCTGCGGGATATTTTGCGGCAAAGAGCTCATCCAGCTCCTTTATATCCGCTCCGATGCTCTCAGTTGCAGTATAAAGAGGATTAAAAGAGGCAAGGTCCACAACCAGCCTCAACATTGGGAGAGAGGTGGACTCCATTCCCAGCCATATCTTCTGCTCTGTAAAGAGAGCCACGCTCTCTGAATGATGTGTAAGCGACTGCAGATTAGGAATTGTAAAATCGTGCAGCAGAGGCACAGCCACCGCACCATAAGTGTTGGCAGCAAGGAAACCTATTGCCCACCTTGCAGAATTCTTCCCTGCAAAGGCAATCTTATCACCCTCTTTTATACCTGCCTTCTCAAAGAGCAGGTGCAGCCTGGCAATCTCTGCAGCAAGATCCTTAAAACGGAAAGTGGAGCCTTTATAATCGCTTAGAGCAGGCTCGTCCCAATGAGAGAGCATAGTGGCCTGCAAATTTTCCAGGTAGTGTTTCATAACTATAAAATATTGAGAGCCTGCTCTTTAATCTTTTCAAGTTCATCCTTCATCCTTACCACCCAACGCTGAATCTCAGCGTGGTTGGCTTTAGATCCGGTTGTATTAATCTCCCTGCCCATCTCCTGGGCAATAAAACCAATCTTCTTGCCGGGATACTGCTCGGAGTCTATTGTCTCCATAAAATAAGCGCAGTGCTGGCGCAGCCTCACCTTCTCCTCATTAATATCCAATTTCTCCACATAAAAGACAATCTCCTGCTCCAGTCTGTTCTGATCCGGAGTAATGGAGAGCTCCTCTATTCTGCTGCGAAGCCTCTCCTTCACAGCCAGAATGCGCTCCTTCTCATACTCCTCCACCTTATCCACAAATAACTTTATATTCTCCACTTTGGCGGAGACATCGGCACGTAGAACCTCACCCTCTCTAGTACGGAAAGCATCAAGAGCCTCCACAGCCTCTTTTATTGTGTTGAAGAGAATCTCCCAATCCTCTGCAGAGAGCTCCTCCCTCTTTGTCTCCACCACATCGGGAAGACGGAGTATTGCAGAGGCCAGCAGAATGCTCTCCAATGAGTTCATCTCTGCAGGAGTGCCCTGCGAAAGCGCTCTTATCTGATTGAGGTAGTTGTTGTAAATATCCGTGTTAATGCTTTTTGCAGCAGTTGAGGCGCTCTGTTCAAAGGTAATATATAGGTCTATTGTACCTCTGTAGAGCCTGCTTGCAATGAATTGGCGCACCTCAAGTTCCTTCTCTCTTGGAATAAGCTGGCTCTTTATTGAGATATCGCAGTTTTTTCCATTGAGAGACCTAATCTCTACCGTGGCCTTACCTTGTGAGAGATGGCACTCTGCCTTCCCATATCCGGTCATAGACTTGATCATAATCCTATATAGTTTAGTTGGTAATTAACTAAAACGGGCGCAAACATACAACATTTTTACAAAACAACAAATTTTGTTGAGAAAAAGAACATAACTTTAAACCTTTTGCTATTGTTGAGGAATAATAAGTATATTTGCAAAAGATAAAGTTACAAAATTTATTTAATAATGAGCCTGTAAAGAGATATGGAAGAGATAAAGAGAGAGACCGAAGTTACAGAAGAGCGCAAACTCAACTTCCTTGAAGAGATAATTGAGAGAGACCTGGAGTCCGGAAAGGTACAGCAGATTAAGACCCGATTCCCGCCGGAGCCAAACGGGTATCTGCATATAGGACACGCCAAGAGCATCTGCCTTAACTTTGGTCTGGCCAAGAGATATGGAGGCACTACAAATATCCGTTTTGACGACACCAACCCAACAAAGGAGGATGTAGAGTATGTAGATTCCATTAAGGAGGATGTAAAATGGCTTGGATTTGAGTGGGCAAATGAGTTTTATGCCTCCGACTATTTCGACCAGCTCTACAATTGGGCTGTGGAACTTATTAAGAAGGGGCTTGCCTATGTGGACGACCAGACACAGGAGGAGATAAGGGCAGGCAGAGGCACCGTAAACACCCCGGGCACAAACAGTCCTTACAGAGATAGAAGCGTAGAGGAGAACCTCAGACTCTTTGAGCAGATGAAGGAGGGCAAATTCAAAGAGGGCGAAAAGGTGCTTAGAGCCAAGATAGATATGGCCCACCCTAATATGCTCTTCAGAGACCCTCTTATGTACCGCATCAACTACTCTGCTCACCACAGAACAGGCACAAAATGGTGCATCTACCCTATGTACGACTATGCCCACGGGCAGTCGGACTCCATAGAGGGCATTACCCACTCCATCTGCACGCTGGAGTTTGACGTGCACCGCCCTCTCTACGACTGGTTCATAGAGAAACTTGGAATATTCCCTTCGCATCAGTACGAGTTTGCACGCCTCAACCTTACATACACCGTAATGAGCAAGAGAAAATTGCTGGAGCTTGTAAGAAACAACTTTGTTATGGGATGGGATGACCCAAGAATGCCAACCATCTGCGGAATAAGAAGAAGAGGTTATACCCCGGAGAGCATACGCACCTTTGCAGAGAAGGTGGGTGTTGCAAAGAGAGACAACATAATAGACCTCTCCCTGCTGGAGTGGTGCGTAAGAGAGGACCTCAACAGGCGCTCCAACAGATATATGTGCGTTCTTAACCCTGTAAAACTTGTGGTAACAAACTGGGAGAAGGGCAAGGTGGAGGAGTTTATGGCTCCGCTCAACCCTGCAGAGCCGGATGGGCCAAAGAGAAGGGTGCCATTTACCGGAGAGCTCTTTATAGAGAGGGATGACTTTATGGAAGAGCCTCCAAAGAAATTCTTCAGACTAAGGCCGGGCGGAGAGGTAAGGCTCAAATATGCCTACATAATAAAGTGCGAAGAGGTTATAAAGGATGCAGAGGGCAACATAACAGAGATACGCTGCACCTATGACCCTACCAGCAAAGAGGGAGCAGGCGAGTGGCGCTCCGTAAAGGGCACAATCCACTGGGTCTCCTGCAGCCACGCAAAAGAGATAGAGGTAAGGCTTGTTGACAGGCTCTTTACAGAGGCAGAGATGGGCAGCATTCCGGAGGGCAAGGATTATAAAGAGTATCTTAATCCCGATTCTATGAAGATTCAGAATGGCTACGCAGAGCCTGCCCTGGAGGAGGACAACTCCGGCATTGCCGTACAGTTTGAGAGAATAGGCTATTTCTTTAAAGATAAGGATTCCACTCCACAAAAGAGTGTCTTTAACAGAACAGCCACCCTTAAAGATAACTTCAAGATTAAAAAATAACCCGATTTGCACTATACTCTATACATAGGGTGCTACGGAGATAATCTGCTTAGATTAAGGATGGAGCCTGAAAAGGGAGCCTGGGCGGTGGAGACCGGCCGGGCTTCTGTGCATCATAGCTCCTATCTTGCCTCTGACAGCCAGTGCATCTATGCAATAACAGAGGCAGGCAACAACTCTCTCCTCTCCGCATTCGGGAAGGAGAGCCTGCACCTAATAAACCGCACTGCAGAGGTGCAACCAGACCCTTGCTACCTTATCTGCCACAACAAGAGGCTCCTTACTGCAAACTACACTGGGGGCAATATCTCCCTCTTTCCCATACTGCAGAATGGCGCCATAGGCACCCCTCTCCATACACAAAAGGAGAGCGGCAGCGGGCCGGAGCTGCGCAGACAGCGGGCAGCGCACATACACTCCCTGCAGGTGCTGGAGGAGAGCGCTCCCGATGGTGCACCCTGCACCTTTATTGTAGCAGCAGACCTTGGTTCGGACAGGCTTAGGCTCTACAGAGCCCTCTTGGGAAACGATGGAGAGATTGAGGAAATTGTTGCAAACAGCCCCGCCTGCTGCAGTGTGCCGCCGGGTTCAGGACCACGCCACTTTGCAATACACAAAGGTCTTAAGATTATTTATCTGCTTAATGAGATATCGGGAAGCATAATCTCTTTCCGCTACTCCATTGTGCGGGGAGAGGTAGCTGAGTGGAATTTGCAACTAGCTTATATTGAAGAGATTGCCACAGAGCAGACAGGCGCGCAGGCAAGCGCGGACATTCATCTCTCCCCAGACGGGAGATTTCTCTACTCCAGCAATCGCAATATAGAGGATGGCATAGTGCATTATGAGATAGCGCCGGATGGTACCCTTATCAGAAGGGGTTTTACTCCAACCGCCAAACACCCGCGTAATTTTGCAATAACGCCCTGCGGGGAGTATATGGTTGTAGCCTGCAAGAACAGCAATGCGCTGCAGCTCTTCAGAAGGAATCTGCAGAGCGGCACCCTTACAAAGATGTGGGAAGATTTCTCTACAGGCAGCAATGAGCCTGTGTGCATTGTGATTGAAGCAGATTAGCGTCTCTCCAGCCTCTCAAGCTTCTCTTTAAGTTCTGCCAAATCTGCAAAGTTGTGGCGCTTCTGCGCATAGAGAATCCACTCCATTGCCAGTTCCAACTTGCCCTGAGCATAGAGGCAGGAGGCAACATTGTAGGCAGCGTGCGAGGCCTTTACATTCTCCTCCATTGCAGTATATGGCATAAAGAGCTTTATTGCGCCATCCCAGTCATATTGCTCTGTGGCAAGCCTGTAGCCCTTGTCCCAATTCTCCAGATGGCTATAATTGAGCAGGAGCAGCTCCTTTGTTATCCAATAATCGGAGATTCTTGTAGCAAGGAATTTGCCGTAGCTGCTGGCCATAAACTCCTTGTTGCTCTGCAGATAACTTACAAGAGAGCTCTCCGAATAGTTATCCAGCTGAGTTGTAAAGATGAGCGTATCCATCTGGTTGCGTCTATACAGAAGTGTATCGCGCTCCGCGTCAAAAATCTCCAGAAGGAGAGAGAATGGCACGGCAACCCTTACAGGGCTCTTGCCGTTAAAACCGCTTACCTGATAGTTGTAGAACTTAAGGTTGCTTACAAAGATTTGCAGCGGAGAACCTCCCTGCTCCACAAGCTTTCTCAGATAGGCAATATCCTTTCCCTCAGCAAGTCCGCAGAAGTTGTCTGAGGGAAGGGTATAGACGCCAACAGAACCGCTCTCCATCTCCCTCAACTCCTCCAGGGAGCTTGCAAGAGAGAGCGAGAGAGAAGAGTAACTTAAACTGTCGCTTTTAATTGCCTTGCCTTGGGCATCTACCGGGTAAACCATATAGATATCGGGAATATTATCTCCAAAATCTATACGAGTTGCGCTCTCAACTCTCTTATCTACGCTGAAGTAGTGATAGAGAGGGCCACAGGAGGCACAAAGCAGCACCAATGCAGAAAGCAGAAGTGCGGCAAACGGGCAATTGTAAGAACTCTTCATTCTCTGTTGTTTTTTAAATTTCAAATATCCTGCGCTCTGCAGATTACATCATCATACCGCCGCAGATGCTGATAACCTGACCGTTAACGTATGAGGACATATCACTTGCAAGGAAGGTGCAGACATTTGCAATATCCTCAGGTGTACCGCCTCTGCGGAGAGGAATCTTCTTCATCCAATCTGCCTTAATCTCGTCCGGAAGCTTGGCTGTCATATCTGTAATGATAAAGCCCGGCGCCACTGCATTTGCACGGATGCCTCTTGGGCCCAACTCCTGACCAATGGATTTTGCAAGACCAATCATACCTGCCTTAGATGCAGAATAGTTGCACTGGCCGGCATTGCCGTGGACACCAACTACAGAGCTCATATTTATGATTGAACCGCTCTTCTGGCGCATCATAACAGGACTTACTGCGTGGATGAAGTTGAATGCAGACTTAAGGTTAACATTAATTACAGCATCCCACTGTGCCTCTGACATTCTGAGCATAAGGCCATCCTTTGTTATGCCTGCGTTGTTTACCAGAATATCCAATCTGCCAAACTCCTTTACAATTGTATCTACAACATTGTGGCACTCCTCAAAATTAGCAGCGTTGGAGGCTATTGCAAGCACTCTTACGCCAAAAGCCTCAATCTCGCTCTTTGTCTTCTGACCATTCTCATCTATTACAAGGTCTGTAAAGGCAATATCTGCGCCCTCTGCGGCAAATTTAAGAGCAACGGCCTTGCCAATGCCTCTTGCAGCTCCGGTTACAAGAGCCACTTTTCCTTCTAGTAATTTCATATCTCAAATATTTAATGGTTTGTTTATTATAATATCATCTCAGCCTCCAGGTCATACTCATCCGCGCCTGTAATCTTTACCTCCATAAAGGAGCCAACCAGTTGCGCCGGCTTTGAGAAACCTTTTGGTATTGCAACTTTTATAATGCCATCTACCTCCGGGCTCTCGCTCCTGCTGCGGGCAATCCACACTCCCTCTCCAACGGAGCAGGAATCTACAATCACCCTCTCCTGCGTTCCTATGCGCCTGCTGTTATTTTCCAAAGAGATGGAACTCTGCAGTTGCATAAGGGCGGCATAGCGGCGCTCTTTTGTTGCAGCGCGAACGCTATCCTTATAGTGCTCTGCCGCATAGGTTCCCTCCTCCTCCGAGTAGGTAAAGGCTCCAAGCCGGTCGAAGCGGTTGCGCCTTACAAACTCCATCAGCTTGGCAAACTCCCTTGCATCCTCGCCCGGAAAGCCCACCATCATTGTTGTGCGCAGGGTAATGCCGGGCAGAGCCTTGCGGAAGGCATCTATGAGCTCCTGCGTTCTCTTTGCATCCACTCCCCTCTTCATAGCCTTTAGCACCTTTGTGGAAGAGTGCTGAAGAGGTATGTCCATATACTTGCAAATTTTTGGTTCAGAGGCCATTATAGCAATAACATCCTTCGGGAAAGAGGCCGGATAGGAGTAGTGCAGCCTTATCCATTCTATGCCCTCAACCTTGCAAAGTTCTTTGAGCAGCCTGCCCAGAGAGCGCTTGCCGTAGAGATCCAGGCCATAATAGGTAATATCCTGAGCAATTATAATAAGCTCCTTTACCCCCTCTGCAGCAAGGTTTTTAGCCTCCTCCACCAGCTCTTCTACCGGTACGGAGATGTGCTTGCCCCGCATTCCCGGAATGGCGCAATAGGCGCAATGCCTGTTGCAACCCTCAGAGATTTTAAGGTAAGCATAATGCTTTGGAGTGGTAAGATAGCGCTGCCGGCAGAGACTCTTCTTAAATGGAATGCCCATAGCGCGCAACACCTCTCTGCTCTCAAATGCTCCAAAGAAGCCATCCACCTCCGGAATCTCCTTTATAAGTTCTTCCCGATAGCGCTGCGAGAGACATCCAAAGACCAATATCTTTGAGACCATTCCCAGCCTCTTTGCCTCTACGGCCGCCAGAATGGTATTTACAGACTCCTCTTTTGCATCTGCAATAAAGCCGCAGGTATTTATCACCACCACATCCAGCAGTTGGTCTGCAGAATAGGGCGCCTCTGCGGGCACAATCTCCACACCGCTCTCTGCAATCTGCCTTAGCAGATGCTCTGAATCCACAAGATTCTTGGAGCACCCCAGACTTATCAGCTTAACCCTCTGACTACTCATTCACACCCTCTTAGTTCTGCTCCTGCTGCTCCTGCTCTTGCTGCTCCTCCTGCTCAAAATCCAGAGAGGCATAGTTCTTCAGGCAGTTGTACCAATCAACCACCTTCTTCATATGTGACACGTAGAAACGGTCTGCATCATAGTTAGGCAGAGCCTCTGCAAAGAGAGCCTTAATCTCTGCGGGATTGCTCTTGGAAGAGGGAGCATCCTTCTCTCCAAGAATGGAGTGCATACTCTCCAACACCTCCTGCAACTTTGCCTCACCCTCGTCTGTATATATAGAGATATCTGCAAGAGATGTAATCTTAGCATCTATTCCCACAGAGGTTCTCTTCTTTGTTACTATAGATTCTATTATTGCGCCGCCTCTGGTGTGAGCCAAATAGTTGAAAAGGCCCGACTGACCTCCTACCGCCAAAATCTTCTTTAAATCTGTCTTCATTACTATAATCTGTCTATAATATGTCTATAATTGAAATATAACTGCAAAAGTAATAAAAATGTGAGAGCAAGCAATTACAATCCCCTCTCCTTCTTTATGCACTCATAAGCCTCCGCAACAGCCTTAAACTTCTCTTCAGCCTTAAGGCGCACATCTTCTCCAAGGGTTGCAACCCTGTCCGGATGGTACTTCATAGCCATTCTCTTGTAGGCACGCTTAACCTCATCGTCTGTAGCATCGGGAGTAATCTCAAGCACTTTGTAAGCAGACTCCACGCTCTGGCCAAAGAGTGCCAGAATAGACTCCACATCTGCATTTGGAAGACCCAGCTGGGAGGCTATTGTGCGCAGAGTGGAGAGCTCCGCCTCTGCCACAGAGCCATCTGCGGCGGCAATGCCCGCAAGATAGTGAAAGAGCTGGAGACGCTGCGAGGAGTTCATATAGAATTTTATCTGCCCGCACACCTCGTTCAGGTTTATCTCTTTGGCAGAGAGCTCCTTAAGAATTGCCAAAGCATCCCCAACCGCATACTCTCCAAAATTATTGCGGATAAACTGCTTTACATAATCCAGCTCCGATCGCATTGTCTTGCCATCTGCGCGCATAACTGCAGAGGAGAGCACCAGCAGAGAGAGCATAAAGCTGTTACGACGCTCCTGCGCGGAGTAATCGTTGTAGGCAGCTCCAAAATTCACTCTTCTGCCACCGGAAGCCTCTCCATTCGCAGACTTCTGCTCATTGCTCATATCATAAACACTTCCAAGCAGATAGCCCAGCAGGCCTCCGATTGGCCCCGCAAGAGCCCAACCTACTGCTCCCGATATCCATTTTCCAAATCCCATACTCTTCTTCTTTTAAAACTGCTATAACTGCCGCTCCGCCTCAACAATTCTCTCCAACTGAGGCAGCAACGGAGCAACACCATCATTTACTATTATATAGTGGGAGAGAGCCTCTCTTTTGGAATCATCCCACTGCACGGCTATTCTTCTCTGAGCCTCCTCTTCCCCTACCCCATCTCTGGCAATAATCCTTGCAAGACGCACATCCATTGGAGCGGTGAGGGTTATCACCTTCTCCACACTTGCGCGCACAAGCGGCTTCTCCAAAACAATGGCAGACTCCATAAGCACAAAAGGCGGCGCAAAGAGACGCTCCTGCTCATCTGCCCATTTTATAAAATCCGCCACTACAGCGGGGTGCACCAAAGCCTCCACCTGCAGCAAGAGCTCCTGGTTAGAGAATATTCTCTTGGCCATCAGCGATTTATCCAATCTGCCCTCCTTAATAACATCTGCACCCACAACTTGCGCCAGAGAGGCAAGTAACTTCCTGTCGCTCTGGTAAAGCGCCTTTGTGCGAGCATCCGAGAGATAGACAGGAATGCCCATCTTTGAGAAGAGAGCACACACAAAACTCTTGCCACTCCCTATTCCTCCGGTTATTGCAAATCTCTTCATAGCCAAAAAAGTTTACATATTCATTTGTAGATAACCTCCACAAACTTGTGGTTAAACTCATACCAAACCACCTCTTTTGGCGCTCTTGAGAGCACAACCCTGGCAACATTATGCTCAAGCGCATCAAAATTGGAGAGGTCTACCTCAGCCTTAAAATCTGCCGGAGAGAAGAGAGCCTTTCCAGGAATAGGCACCCTGTAGCGCAGCTCTACCCTTTGGGGGATTACCGCCACCATAAGCGATCCTGGAAGATTAGCAACACCTACAGGCAACTGAATGCGCTTCTCTACATATCTGCAGACATCAAAACTGTATGAGACCTCATTTGGAGAGATGGTAACATTACTTATATGGGAGAGAGAGAGGATACCCTGCTGCGCACTCTCAATCTCTTTAAGATTAAGCGGAAGGGTATGTATGGAGTCTATATTCTCCAAAAGCTCCACCGGGCCATAAACCAGCACAGAATCGGGAGTAAGCTTAAGCGGCCCCACCTGCATATATTGGCTTTTGAACTTAAGAGAGGCCAGCGCCACTACGGGCACCTTGCGGTTAGATTCCTGCGGAATATCAAAGAAGAGCGTATCTGAAGCAATCCACTCTATTGCAACTCTCTCGCCAAGAGCCTCTTGCACCAATTGCTTTATTGCGGGCCCGGGCAGCGCAAACTCATCTCCGCCTTTGTGCACAAGCCACCTTGGGTTTACGGAGATGCTAAGGTTGTCGTAAGTGCCTGTGTAGGTCTTCTGCAGCAGATAGTATCCCGATGCAGTTCCCTTTATGCTAAGCGCGCTCTTTGCAGAGGCATTCATAGCCCTGCCGGGAATGGCAGTCTCTATGGTTAGGTTATAACTTAAATCGTATGAATAATCCTCTGAAAAGATTAGGGTTATCCACATAATAACGGCCAAGAGCAGAGAAACAATCAGTACAGACCAATTCTTCCCTGCCCTCTTAAAGCTCTCTTTTACTCTCTCTGCAAACATTATTTTGCATTAACTCCTGCCGGACTACTTTGCAGGAACGTCACTCATATCCTTTACAATAGCGCTCTTGTCTACACGGAGTTTAACGTCACCATCTACAACAATAATCACATACTTCTCCCTAATCTCATCCACTGTACCGTAGATGCCGCCTATTGTAACAATCTTATCTCCCTTCTTCAGCTCATTTCTGAATTTGGCAATCTCCTTCTGTTTCTTCTGCTGAGGACGTATCATAAAGAAATACATCACAACAAAGATAAGAAGCATCATAATAAGGAAACTCATGTTTCCACCTGCTGCAGGCTGAGCTGCAGTCTCCTGAAGGAATGTCATAAAAACCATATCTCAAGTAAAATATTAAATTATCTAATAAAACCTATTTCTAAATCTATTTCTATATCTATTTCAATCTCAATTTCTATCTCTATTTGAAGCCCCCTACAAGTCCCCTGCCAGACTTAACCACTGCCCCCTCATCCACCATCTTTTTAATCATCTTATCCAGAAGGCCATTTACAAAGGAGCCGCTGTTGTGCGCACCTGAGTTATAAAAATTGGCTATATCCACATACTCGTTTATTGTAACTTTAAGAGGAATGTCATCAAAGTTCTGCGCCTCTGTAAGACCCATTACCACAAGCGCCACATCTGTAGAGAGGAGCCTGTCAAACTCCCAATTGGAGAGATTCTTGGAGATCTCCTCTGCGTAGTCGTCATAGTTTATAAGCGACTTTGTAAGCAACTTTACAGCAAAATCCTCATCCTCCTGCTTGGCAAAAGCATTTGGAATGGAAACCGTGCCGCTCTTGGCAATCTTGGAGATGTTGTTGAGTATCTGATTTGTAACATACTCTACATCGTCGCTCCAATGAATGCTTCTCTCCATAAGAAAGTCGTGCAGACTGGCGTTATCCTCAATCTCATTCTCGAAAAACTTGCGTATCAGGGCCTTATCCTCTGCCATACGGGCATCCTCATCTACATTGGCAGGAGCCTCCATATAGGCTTTAAAGTAGTCTCTGCCCTTAAGTGTGCGGTAAATCTCCTTTACCACATCTTCCCCGTCTTTCCAATTGAGGGCTTTGGCTTTAAGGTATTTGTTTAGAGAAGCATCGCTCTCCAGAAGAGAGATGAAGGCATTCTCCACAAATTTTCTATTTGGAGCGGACTCTTCGGGAGTAGGGTTGAATTTCTGGAGGCCAACCTCTATCCTCTCCTCTGCAACCCGCTTTAGGGCAACAGGCAAAGAGAGCAGCAGCGCATAGAGTTCAACACTCTTTTGGCAGGATTCCAGAAGCTCATTGCGGGCTTTTACAACTGCATCACCCTCTGAGACCACTGTTTTACCAAACAATATCTTAAAGGCCTTAATTCTGATTAACCTTCTACTAAGCATAAAAAACACAAATTATAAATAACGCAAGAGGCCTCGCATAAACCACACCTCTAAAATAATTCACAAAGATAGGTGTTTGGAAATAAAAAAATTTTAAATTTGTAAAAGAAATTCAATTTTTAATCTTTTCTAACAAAATGTACTTTGAGGATTACGACAACGCAGGTGCTCAGGAGCGGAATGGTGATGATGTTTTTTCAAAGCCTGTAAGAGCGGGAAAAAGAACCTATTTCTTTGATGTTAAGGCAACTAAAGGTAACGATTATTACCTTACCATAACAGAGAGCAAGAGAAAGATAGAGAGAGATGGCAGATTCTCGTATGACAAACACAAAATTTTCCTCTACAAAGAGGACTTTGTCAAATTCACAGAAGGTCTGGAAGAGGTGATAAAATATGTGAAAGACAAGTGCCCTGTTACAGAGAGAATCTACACTCCATCTTCAGAGGATGAGAACGACAATCAATATTCGTCCAACAATAAATTTTCTGATATAGATTTTGACAAACTGTAAAAATTGCACTTTTTGTCAAATAGCCCCAAAAAAAGTTGGGGTTTAACAAAAATGCACTATCTTTGCAGTCCCAAATGGTGCCATGGCCGAGTGGTTAGGCAACGGTCTGCAAAACCGTCCACAGCAGTTCGATTCTGCTTGGCACCTCCAAAAACCCCTTTCAGCAATGCTGAGAGGGGTTTTGCTATTTACATTTATGGCTTCAAGCATCCAATAGGAACAACATAGATTCCATCCTCAGGTCTTCTGTATGCATACTCTCCAGTAGCTGTCATGATCATCTTGAACGCTGAGCTTTTCATTCGTGTTGTATCAATTTTTTCTGCCAGGGCGTTAAGGGTTTCTGCTCCTTTCTTAATTAACGAATCCCCTCCTAGTTTGATTTCTATCAAACCATATTGATGGTTGGGTATATGTATATCGCAATCGGGGAAGCACTCAAAGGTGAACCGGATTACAGATAAAAAGGAGAATGGGCAATGCCTGTCCCGAACTATGATATTATCTCCCAACAGCTTGCGATAAAGTTCGAAGACAGATACAATTTGCTGTAGATTTGTTATATTTACACCTATAAATCGGGATTTAACTGCACATAGATACATGAAACACTTGTTTTCTACTTTCATCTTTTTGCTTCTGGGCACCTTCTTGTATGCTCAGGAACACGACATCGAGTTTATTTCCAATCACATCTACCTGAAAGCAGACGTTAATGGGAAGCCTGCGCGTCTTGTTTTCGATACTGGTTCCACCGATGTATATTTGGATAGTACTTGGCTTGCAGGAAGCGGAATCAAGTATCCACAGATGGGGAAAGCCATGGTTCGTGGAGCAGGAAATGAAGCCAGGAAAACAGTGATTATCTTCTCCGGAGTCAAAATCTCTATGAATGGGAGGCAATACGCTCCACAGATGGTGCCTGTCATTGATTTGCGTGCCATCCTTGGTGATGTTGCTGACGGTATTTTTGGCCTCAAAGACCTGAGGGGGAAAGTCATCGCCATTGATTATAAGAATTGTACATTAGCGCTGTCGGATACATTAACATCGGACCAGACAGAAGGCTTTACACGCATTCCGATACAGACCAGTCCGAACCATCCGGGGCAAATCCTCATTCCCATTGAGGTTACAGTTTCTCCGGATAAGGTCATTTTCGGCAAAGCGTTACTGGATACAGGCTCAGGCCAGAGCCTCGAATTTACCAGCAAAGCTGCAACTGAATTTGAATTGGACAAGATTGAGGACAAAGTCCGTTTCCACTATGAGCACGGTGGTGTCGGTGGAGAAATAGCCGGTTACGAGTTTGGTATTGACAAAGTGACTGCAGGTAATATCCTTCTCTCCCAAGGCAGAGCCCGATACAGTACAGACCATGCAGGAGCAATGGCAAGCGACGATTATATTGCTGTTATCGGGAATGGCATCTGGAAACATCTCACTCTCATCATCGACTTAAGTAAATCTGTTTTATATCTTAGGGAGAACCTGTAAATTCCAATTTAGCAAACAGAAAAAATATGAAATACCGAGACACTGACCATCTTTCTGCTTCTGTTGGCAACAGTGTTATTTTGCTGTATATAAATAAGGTATTATTCCAGAAGCATGAATAAAAGAAAACATTTGAATATCTGAATCGACATGAACTACCATCAAATACTTGAGAATATTTACATGGACATCCGTCCATATGCACAAGTGGGCAAGCAAGCCGACTACATTCCCGCTCTTGCCTCGGTAGACCCCGACCAATTCGGCATCTGCATCAACACACTGCAAGGCGATGAATATGCACTGGGGCAAGCCGACACGCGTTTCTCCATACAGAGCATCTCTAAAGTGTTCAGTCTTGCCTACTGCATGAGCATCCTTGGTGATAATTTATGGCTGCGCATGGGCAAAGAGCCATCGGGCACTGCGTTCAACTCACTCATACAACTAGAACTTGAGAAAGGCTATCCACGTAATCCCTTCATCAATGCCGGGGCCATCGTCATGTCCGACATTCTGCTCAGCCACCTCTCACATCCCCACGAAGACTACATCGCCTTCATCCGCGAGATCAGCCACAACGACACCATCAACTACAATGACGAGGTGGTGCGTTCTGAGGAAAGCCAAGGATACCTCAATGCGGCCATTGCCAATCTGTTGAAGTACCACCACAACATCAACAACGACATCGCCGACGTTCTGCATTTCTATTTCCTCACCTGCTCCGTTGAAATGAGCTGCAAAGAACTGTCGCAGGCATTTCTGGCCTTTGCCAACCATCGGCAGTCGTTCGACTATCATGGTGTGAGCCTCACCTCATCGCAAGTGAAGAGAATCAATGCCATCATGCAGACCTGTGGCTTCTACGACGAGGCTGGCGAGTTCTCCTACCTTGTAGGACTACCCGGAAAAAGCGGTGTGGGCGGAGGTATCGCCGCCATTTATCCATCCCGCTATTCCGTAGCGGTATGGAGTCCGCGACTCAACGAGAAAGGCAATTCGGTCATGGGAATGAAAGCACTTGAACTACTCACCACCGAAACGGAAGAGTCTATTTTCTAAGAGTGGATTGTGGTTTAACGACTCTGTGAAAATCGTGTGGTATAACCAGACAAGAGTGCTGAGATGATTCTGTCCTGATGACTAACTATGCCCAGACTGAAAAGGTTCTGATTCTTCCGAAGTTCAACATCCCGGAGGACCAAGAGGCATATGAGCAAATCGCCAGGCTAATGCCTAACTACAAAGACCGTATAGAGATGGTTGACGCTACTGACCTCATTCGATATGAAGGTTGTCTGAATTGTGCCAGCTGGACCTTCCTCAATACCCCCAACCTTGACTTGTCATAGTCCAGCGGTCAGCGTACGAAAACCGGCCATCTCGTAACATTGGTAAAAGAAATCATAAATCTTTGTTGAGCAATCATCGAAGGCTCTTTCTCAGCCTTTTCTGCAATTCGCAGATGTAGGCCATCAGTTCGTCAAAATCAGGATAGTCCCCGTACATCATCGAGTTGCACATCTGGATGTAGTCTTGCTTCCATTTGTCGATGACTCCGTCCGGTGGCACGATGCATATCTTCTCGGTGCAAAGTGTGGAGTAGTCAAACCCCTTCAAACCTATGAACTTTCTTCTGTGTTCAACAATGTTTTCAAATAGCTGCTCATCTGCCAGGGCTCTGTCTGCAATGTCGGTCTTCATCATCATGGCTATGTCGTACAGGTGGCGGGACATCCTGTTCACGCGTACCTCGGCAACCTCCTTGCTGAACTCCTCGTGCAAAAGGCAGACTTTCTCAAGGAAGGTCCTCTCAGGCTTGACCGTAGGAACAGTTATTTTACTTTCCGTAAATGCAGCATTGGGAAGTTCATCTTCTATCCTTGACCGCAACCGCACATTCTCCAACGGCTCATTCATAGAGCGACCGCTTACTTCAATTTTCACTGCATTCTTCACATAGGGCAGTGTCTCAAATATCGAATCATATTCCACATTGATTACTTCAGGATCCACGGTAGAAACAGGAGTGATGTTAACTGCAACCTTGAAACTCCCGAGGGGGAGGCCCTGCTCAATCATCATATCCCTGATGTCGAATTGAAGTTTTTCTCTGACAAAAGAACAGGAGGCACGACGTAGTTTATCACTAATCTGAGTCCGCGAAAGCTCTCCGCCATATCCTAGAAATTCCCTGGCTACAGCAATATCAATATCTTCCGAAAATCTGTCAATCAGTCCCCAGCACTTTGAGAGGCTAGTGCCGCCCTTAAAAGAGATCTGGTTTGCATACGGCAGAGCGAAAAGTGCTCTCATTACGGCAGACACCCACCAATCTTTTTCAAGAATCTGCTCGGACATACCAGTCCTTTCTTTTAGACCGCGGATAATATTCCGCTGTTCTTCCTTGCTTAGTTCTATGAATTTCATAATGATGTGATTGTTTTTCGCACCCACTCAGGTGCGAGCATAATGTCGTGCCTGAAATCACTTTCTGGCACCTTTTCCGTGTATTCCTTCAATATCTTACGTTCTTGTTCTCTAATCAAGCCATATCCAATGTCCTTGATAGCGGCAACTATCAACTGCATCAAAGGAGACTTGTATGCAAAATCGTTTGCCCTAGAGGAGTGGGTGAATATTATATATCTTTTCTCTGATATTTTTATTTTCCTTGGCGAGCCATTGGTGATGAAATATGCATTGACGGGGACTTGGGTACTCAAACCAAGTGCGTGCATTGCATATGCCCCAGTAGGGTTGATTTTGACATTATCATGTTTGGCCACGGCTAGAGCTATCTCATTTTCGGAAGGCTTGATAACTCCAAGACCATACTTTCTATCAATCATAGGATAGCAGAAGATGCCCTTCGCAATACGGATTATTTTACCGGAATTGCAAAGCCTTGTCAAAGTCTTACGCACATTCTCATATTCAGCAATATCAAGGAAGTCCTCGGG
>SAMEA3663028__coassemble_336_pt1 | contig 19708 bp, 16 predicted proteins | sample SAMEA3663028__metabat2_low_PE_034 | metagenome-assembled genome bin SAMEA3663028 (sample SAMEA3663028) | pig gut metagenome | biome: pig gut; feature: pig-associated habitat; material: faeces | place: France | collected 2012
GATGCTCCGCGGCGGCGGTCCGGCCAGCAACATCTCTGCCATGGTGCCCAATGCCATCTGCAGCGGCGCTGCCTCTCTGCAGACGCTCCGCAGCGGCGGCCCGGCCAGCAACAAACCTTATTCGGCGGAGAAAAGTACTCCGGTTTGGCTAGCAATCTGGCGCATCTGGGCCGGATTTGCTAACTCGCAGCATCGGAATGCGGCCTTTGCCACACCTAATAATATATGTGCGCATTCTTCTTTACTGCCACATTGGGCTGCTGCTCAGACATAGCAAATCTGTCGGCCCATCTGCACCGATTGCCTACGCCACCTCCGTATCTCCGCCGAATGAGGCTATTGCATGGCTGGGTGCGCAGGTATCCGATGGGTGGTAAGGCTGTCGCATGGCCGGGGTGCAGGCGTTGGGCGCTGGATGAGGCTGTTAGCAGACTGGGGAGCAGTTCCTGCAAATCACCGCGCGCGCGAATCCTTGTTCTAGGCACCTCCGGGGCACATTGGCCCGCGCGGTGGCCTCGTTTTGAGCTCACCGAGCGCGTTGCTAAAAGCTAATTATCTGGTTATGAGGTATTTGCATTTTGAAAGTGTGCGCGGTGATTTGCAGGAAGGCAACGCTTCAGCTGCCCGATGCCAATTACCTCTCTTCCCAGTGCCAATCACAGTCTTTTCTAGCACAAAATCGGGGTTTTTGTGCGCTTTCAGGCTTCGTGACCCTCGTTTTTTGGCGTTTCACTCCTATTGGAGGAATATTTTCGGGTCATGGAGCAATTTGACTCCACATTTGTGGTGGCTCATGTATTGAGGATTTATGATACAGCGTATTGCCTCAAGTTGCATTGTGGGGTCTGGGGACATTGAGGGCTGCAGCGAGTATTTCTACCTCAATTTATCTGCTAATTCAGTAAAAGAGGAGGTGTATGCGTAAGAAGGACGTTGAAGAACTTAGTTGCGGATTTGATGTATAAAAGTTTTGCATCGGATCATGAGCGATGTGGCAATGCTGCTCATGACCGATGCAAAGTTAATGAGTTTTTATTTCAGAATGTTAAGAAGCCCTTTCACGCCTTTCTTTACGATGTCGGAGCCTTTCTTCTTTGCTTTCTTTTTTCCTTCACCCGCTATTTTCTTGGCGGCATCGTTGCCTACGACAGAGTTTTTCATGTAGTCTTTGCCCATCTTTGCGCGTATGGGGTGCAGTGCTTGTGCATCCACATAGCAGCGTGAGCCAGTGAAAGGCTCTATTGTAGGCAGGCTGTTGTACATTCCGTTTTTTACGCGCGACACCCAGATGCGGTCGCAGTTGCCGAATGTTGATACGAAGGTGTAGTGGTTGCGTTCGCCTATCGATGAAAGGAAGTCTCCCAATTCGCCGGGAGAGACTGCTTGATACCAGCCTGTGCGGTGTGCCATGGTGCCGCGTTCTGCGGTGACGAGTGCAAGCTCAATGGTACAGACTTCGTTGGGTGCTAGTGTCGTTGCTGTCTTGGGGTCTATTAATTCCAGGGCGTTGCAGAACGCCATAGGTTCCTTTGCCCATTCCTTTATCTGTGCGTGGTCGGTGTATTTTGGCAGTCTCGACTCGTATTCGCTGTAAGCCAGTTCGGTGTTCTGTTCCAAGTAGAGCAGTGTGCGGTGTATGTATGCCGCCAGTTCTTGCCGTGTCACGCTGCCGCTCTGTGGCAGTGCAGCGTCGTCGAGCCCGATGGCACTGGCTGATGCCTCCTTTCCAGACATCTCCTTTACGAGCAGTGTCATTATGGAGCGCAGCTGTTCGCGGGTGACGGGTTTGGTGTAGTCGTTGCCGAGCACGGTGTCGTCGATGAGATTGTCGCACAGAGCGCGGTTCACGCCGTCCTGCGCCCACACACTCATCTTGGCTTCCGACTTGCGTGGCAGTATGAACATCTGGTCGCTCGGCAGTTCCGTCTGCAGCAGGCATGAATTTTCCGTGCTCTCAAGACTTTCGAGCATTGAGACTTTGAAATCTTCGAAAGAGCCCTCATTACACATCATTTTTTGGTCTCTGGGTGTGGGGTGTTTCATACGATAGCTATGTGAAATGCCGCAATAGATGCAACTCTTCCAGTAGAGGTGCTCACCGGCAGCGTTCACGCCAATGTATGCCTGGTCGTTGGCTATGTCCTCGCACATGTCGTGATTTTCCACTACTTCGGCACTCGGTCTGGCGCTGAAGGTGTGCGCTTTGTTGTATTCGCACTTGCCGCAAATCTTGCATGAGTAGTACCATTTGAACGGTTGCTTGCATGTGTTGTACTGGCACACGCGGTCGGCAGCCTCTATCTTGGCTGTGAACACATGCTTGGTGCAGGTGAGAAGTTTGGTGGCTGCCACGCCGGCCTTCTGTGCCTCAAACACATCGCCTCGGTATGTGCGTATGGTGTATGTTGGCTCGGTGGCGTCGAGGGCCAGATAGTCGAGCACAGCCTTACCTGAGTTCTCGGGGATGAACAATGTGCCCTTGGCGGTGTATAGCTTTGTGCTCTGTTCCATATATTTGCGTCCCCATCTTGACAGCCGTTCGACGGTGGCCTCGTTGAGGTCTTTTACGTATTTCACGGCATCCACCTTGGGGCTCAACCACACCTCTTTCAGATTGAATATGGTGGAGTATTGGTCACCGAGTGTTTCTGCGAATTCTGAGATGTTGTAGTTTTCCGGCCCGTTGCTTACATCTATTATTATCTTGGTCATCAGCAAAGTGTTGTATTTTGCGTATGCACGTCCGCTCGACGAGATGTATTTCTCTTGCATGAATTCGTAGAGCTTGTCTATCTTGTCGACTACGAGCACATCCAGTGGGTGGTGGTGTGGATATACTTCGTCGGCCTCTTTGCGCGATATGTAGGGCAGGGTGGAGCGGTATTCCTTCTTCAGCACGTCGTAGTCGAAGGAATGGTCATCTTTCTCCTGTGGTCCGGCCTTGCCGCCAGGTATGGTAAATTTCACCTCCATAGTGGGGAAGTAAGGGGCACTTGAGAGCACGCGTGCCGGTATCCCATTCACCGTGGCCTTGAAGGTTTCGGCCGACACTCCATAGACGCCGTCTCTCTTTACCCATTCGGTCTGGTAATCTCCGTCCGGGTCTATCATTATCTCAATCGTGGCTATGTAGGGGTATCCGGCCTTCAGTGTGGGGTATCCCTCCTTGTTCTCGCCGAACTCGCCATCCCATGAGATGTAGCGCAGTGTGATGACACCGCTCTTGAACAGATCGCCGTAGGCGGTGTTCACCGATTTTAGGGCGAGTTTTTGGGCGTTCTCTAAGTCCATTCCTGGAGTAGGGGCTTCAATCGTTATCTCCACCGACTTTATCTTCTTCTTGGGGGTGTTGGCCCACAGCGTGGCGGGCAGCAGAAGCAGAGCCAGTGCGAATGTTAAAAATAGCTGTTTCATATTGTGATTAATTTGATTGTATTATGCTAATTTGTTATTTACCTTAATTCCGCAACATTATAGTTTCTAAAGTAGGACGATGAAGGACTTAGTTGTGATTCTGCTATTTTGTATTGCTGTATCCTAAAGACTTGAGGAGTTCTGCAACTTTTGGTCGGTGGTCGCCCTGAAGGATTATCTCGCCCTCTTTTGCGCTGCCGCCTACGCCTATCTTTTGTTTAAGAGTTTTGCAGAGTTCTTCCAACTCTTCCTGACTGCCTGTGAATCCGCGTACTATTGTAACAGTCTTACCGCCTCTGCCGGCTCGTTCCATTGCAAGACGCAATTTCTGCGCCCTCTTCTGCGCGCTGGTCATAGTTGCGTCTGAGGTTGCACCTTTGGTTGCATCTGTGGTTGTTTCAAAATCTTCTGCATCGTTGCCGCTTCCCATTCCGGCCAATACGCTAAGTGCGCTCTTCCAGTCTGCCATAAATGTAAAAGTCTTTATTAATTAGAATAATAAATGAATCAGTGCTATATGATATAATGTATTAACCTTATAGATTAAAAGCTATATGAATAGAGAGATAATGTAGAGTTCTGCCAGGGCACCTAATCCTAGGATTAGTGTGGCAAGGGTTTGTGTCTTATATCCGCTCTTTATATCCATTCTGCCAAATTTGGTAACTACCCAGAAATATGAGTCGTTGGAGTGCGATACTGTCATTGAGCCGGCTCCAACTGCCATACAGATTAGTGTAAGTCCAATAGGGGATGCTAGCCCCATAGCCTCTGCAAAGGGAGCCACTATGCCTGCCGCGGTTATTATTGCTACAGAGGATGAGCCCATAGAACTCTTAAGCATTGCGGCCACAAGGAATGGAAAGAGAAGTCCCAATCCATTAAGAACCTGTGCGTTATCTGTTATGAAACCAACCAGCGGAGAGCCTGCCACAATATTGCCAAGCACAGAGCCCGCTGCTGTGATAAAGAGTATTGGTCCCGACCTCTTTAATGAGTTTTCTACCATCTCTTCAAACCCGCTGCCCCTCTTTAAAAGAAATGTTGCAAAGAGGAGTCCTATTGCCAGTGCAATTGTGGGGTTGCTGAGAAAGAGCACTACATCTTTCAATTGCTGCTGCATCTCTGCTCCTTGCAGTATTGAGGCAAGCGACATAAGTATTATAGGTACTATTATTGGTGCAAATGAGAGGGCTGCGGAGGGGAGTCTGCCGCTCTTTTCAATAATAGCGTTGTACTCCGCAGCAATTCGGTCTGCATCTGTGCTGCTGGAAGAAGAGGTGTTGGTGCTTGCATTTGTGGTGCAAGCAGAGGTTGTGCTGCTGCTAGAGGCTGTGTTGGTGCTTGCATCTGTGCTGCAGGAGATGCGCCTTCCTATGTAGTTGCTGAAGAGGATGAGCAAAAACATCGGGAAGATGCTGCAGAGAAGGCCCATTCCCATTACCAGGAGCAGGTTGCCGGAGAGCCCTAGTGTCTCTGCTGCGGCAAGCGGGCCGGGTGTGGGAGGTATAAAGACGTGGGAGAGGTAGAGTCCGCCGGAGAGGGCCACCGTCATTGCTACGGGAGAGCTCTGCGTCTTCTTTACCAGTGCCTCGCGTATGGGGTTGAGCACTACAAAGCCGGAGTCGCAGAAGACAGGTATGGAGACCACCCAACCCATTATTGCCATTGAGAGCACGGGGTGCCTCTTGCCCAAAAGCTTTATTATGCAGTCTGCTATCTTAAGCGCTGCGCCGCTCTGCTCCAAGATGGTGCCCATAAGTGTGCCAAAGATTATGACAAGGCCAATGCCGGCAAAGATTTTGGAGAAGCCGCTCCCTATGAGGGTTGTCATCTGGGGCAGAGGTATTCCCGATACTATTCCAAAGATGAGTGCGGTTAGGAGTATTGCTATAAAGGGATGCAGGTGCCATTTGGAGATGGCAACTACCATTATTGCTATTGCAGCTGCAAAGATGATTATTAGTGCTATTCCGCTCATCGTCCTATAGGAGCTTTTCTGCTAGGATAAGAGTTACAAATCCAACAAGGAGGGCATAGGTGGCCTGCTTCTGGTAGCCGTGGGTGTGGGTTTCGGGAATCATCTCGTCCGACGTTACGTAGAGCATTGCGCCTCCTGCAAATCCTAGCATTATTGGGAGCAAGCCTGCAGAGATGCTGCCAAGCGCATAGCCTATCCATACCCCTATAACCTCCAGCAGACCTATAACAAGGGAGATGATTATTGTGCGGATTGGGGTTATGCCCGCCATAAGCAGCGGTGCAATTATTACCATTCCCTCTGGAATATTCTGTATGGAGATGCCTATTGTAACTGCCCAATCTATGCTTCCCGATGCATCCTGGTTCATTGTTACACCTGCTGCCATTCCCTCCGGAAGCTTGTGGATGGCTATTGCCATTACAAAGAGCAGCACTCCGTTGAGCCTGTGGTTGCTCTTGTGCTCCTCCGGATCCAGCCCGGTAATGGTGTGCATATGCGGGGTAATGACATCCAGAAGGTTGAGAAAGAGAGCTCCTGCCACAACTCCAATGCTTACCCAGAGCCACCCGAGCGTTATGCCGGAGTCCATAGTCATCTCAAAAGCCGGCTCTATAAGCCCCACCGTGCAGGCGGAGAGCATAATGCCGGCACAAAAACCAAGAATGGTGTCGTTCCACCTGTGCGGAAGGTCCTTTATTAGGAATCCCAATATTGCTCCAACAATTGTGGCACCGCACAATCCTGCGGCGCTAAGCCATACAACATTCATATTTTGCAACTTTTATTTAACGTATGCTCGTTTAGCCGCATTTTTCTTAAGGCTCTCCGTGTAGAAGAGCAGGTCCCAGTGGTGCAGGCACTCCTTGTCCATTCCCGCCTTGCCGAATAATGGATGCTCCTCCATCCACTTGTGGAAGGGACTCTTATCTATCTCCACCATAAGCACATTATTCTTGGTATCTACCCTCACTTTGCCTTTTAAACCATTGTATTCCAATACAGCGGCGGTGGTGTCTCTGTGCCAGTTGAGAGGATTTATGCAGGTTGCCGCTCCTCCCGATGTCATCTCCCATATACCCTTCTCGGAGAGTGCCGAGTTGAATGAGATGCAGACCCCGCGCGAGGTCTCATCCTCTGCCGCCTTTATGTTGGGGTGGGAGAGATCCTCTGCCGTGAGCCTGTAACCGATGATATAGGCGGCGGCCATCTTGCTCAGTTCCTCTTCTCTCATTGCTTTGACAATCTCTATGGAGAGTTGCGCTCCCTGACTGAATCCTGCCAGTACAAACTGCCTGCCGTTGTTGAGATGCTTCATATAGTATCTGAAGGCCTCTATCGCCTCCTTTGTTACCTCCTCTTTTACTGCGAGGAACTTTAGGGTATCCTCTTTTGTCCTTCCGCTGAAGGCTTCAAAGGTGTACTGGTGGTAGTATGGAGAGATGAATCTGAAATTCTCTCCGCAGAGGTTCTTCTCTGCATATTTCATCTCTGCGTCTATGTAAACCCGCTCTTGCGGCGTCAGTGCTGCCCTTAGGGATTTGTTGCCGTTGCCGTCTGTTGAACTCGCCACCTCTGTTGAGATGAAATAGAGGTAGTCGGCAGCGGGCCAGGTAGCAATTGCTTGCTCTGATGCAGATGCACCTGCTCTGAGGTTCTCTGCTGCGTTGGGTTTGCCCGGTGCGGCCGTTACACCTCCGCCAATGTACCACGCCTCAGGTCGGGCCCACCATACTACTCGGTCTGTGTAGAGTATGCCCTCCAGGTGGTCAACCTCGTGCTGGAAGATGACAGCGGTGAAACCCTTTACGTTTTCACGCACTCTCTCCAATGTTTGCGGTGAGGTGTATTCTATATCTATATCTCTGTATCTGAGCACTTCTCCTCTGCGTTCAGGGACTGAAAGGCATCCCTCAGGACCAGGTACAAGATCTCCACGGTATGCTACTATGCTGATGTTGGGATAGACTATGAAGGGCTGGCCCTCTTTGTCGAATCGTTGTACGGCTACCACTCTCTTTGAGAGCCCCACTTGTGGTCCTGCTATCCCAACGCCATCCTGCGAAGGGTGCGTCACTGTCTTTATCATCATCTCGGCAAAGTGGGCGAACTCGGCGGAGGAGAGCTCATCGGGAGTAAAATCTGTACATTTCTGCCGCAGCAGAAGTGAGTCCTCTCTGTTGCTGATGGTATAGACCTTTAGGATATCCCCATCCTGCTGCAAGGATTCCTTTGGTGGATTTATTGCTACTCGTGCCGGTGCCGCTATAGTTGCCGTATGGATGAGCGCCAATATGATTGTGGTATGCAGTATTGTGGTATGCAGTGCTCTCATTTTGCTCTTTGATGTTCTTTTGTTTAACTTTGCGAAGGTAACAAATTTAACGGACAATGCGTAAGTTCTCACCCCTCAGTTCCTTTATGGGTAACTTTCTGGCCACAGTGCTTGGTATAGTTATGACTTTTGGAGTATCATCTCTCATAACCCAACAGCCTTTTGAGAGTCTCTACAAATAAGATTACTCAACTCAATCTCTCTTTTAAGGCATACTATCCGGAGAATTATTTCTTTGACATAACTGTGCTGCATCAGTTTAATAATCTGCACCTTTATGGTCTTCTCTCAACTGCAATTGAATATGACAAAGACTCTTTTGTCATCTTGAAAGAACTCTATGACCAGAACTATAAGATAATCAAATCTTTTGTAACCCTGTTGGACTACTATAACAATTCTTTTGCCCAGGCTTGGGAGAAACTGTTACAGGAGGGCGATATAGTGGATTTGATGAAAGAGTTTTCTTTCAATTGATATCACTAAAAAATCAGACTCTGATTTTAGAATGTAATTCTCATCTGGTGCCAAGGGACTCCACCGTGGTTGGAGCAGGAGAGGCCCTCGTCTTTAAATCCAAATGTAGAATAGTATTTGATTTTGTGCTCTTTGCAGGTTAGAACCACTCCTTTGCGGCCCTCTGAGCGTGCCTGTTCTATGAGTGCGCGCATAAGCTGCCCGGCATAACCCTTTCTCTGGTAATCGGGATGAGTAGCAAGACCAAAAATCATCTGCCAATCTCCCTGCTCATTGCTGAAGGAGGGCTGGGAAAACATCTCATCCACCAGGTCTGCCTCTTTTGTAACAGGCCCGTTTATGAAGGAGATTATCTCTCCGCGCTCATTCTCCATTACAAAGAAATGTGTGGGGTAGGTCTCAATTCTCCATTTGAAGGATTCCATAGGGGCTGCCTCTGCTGCAGGAAAACAGATTGCCTCCAGGTTTGTTACGGCAGCAAGGTCATTGATATTTACTTCTCTTATCTTCATATTTGCAATAACTTCTTATCTGCAAAGATAACAAATTATGGCTGTTGGCTAAAAATAAATCTTAGTGCCAAAGGTGAACCTTCTGCCGGCGCCCCAATAGCCGCGGAATGTCTCCAGAGTGTGGTCTGCCCCGTCGTTTCCGCGCTCTATGTAGAGCTTGTCAAAGAGATTCTCTCCAATTGCATAGAGACTTACCTTTACTCCGCAGATATTGCCATTCCACCAAAGAGAGCCTCCAAAGAGGTGATAAGAGGGGTATTGGTAGGGAGCTGCGGTGTCGTTGGGATTGTTTCTTGTAGAGGGGTCGAAATAAGCGTAGATTCTGTCGTTAAACTTCCAGTTAAGCCCAAAGATAAAGCCTGCAGGGAGGTTGAACTTAAGATTGGCTCCAAGTTGTGTCTGAGGAGCATCTGCTACAGGAAGGCCGTCGGAGTAGATGCTTACCTTCTGAATCTCCATATTTGTGTAGTTGTCGTAAATGATGCCCTCCACATTGTTTAGCCATCTCCACCTTCCCAAAGAGGCAAAGGCATCTAGCTCTGCTACTCTTCCAAATTTCTGCTTAAGGGTTGCCTCCAGGCCTATATGCAGCGCATTAAGACCGGTAATCATATAGCGCACTGCCTCTGCATCCTCAGCCTTATATTTGTTGGACATAAGACTCTTGTTCTTCCAGTAGGCCGCATAGCCGGAGAGCTCCAATCCGCCGCCGCTCCAGACCTTGCGCCATCCTGCCTCCCCAAGCAGATTCTTCTCATTCTTTACCCCTTTCGTTATGCTGTTGTTTCCCGATGCAAACCATACGCTGCTGTATGGAAGCCTGCTGTACCAACCCACATTGGCATAGAGCTTGTCTGCCTTGCTAAGGTGCAGCAGAATGCCTCCCTTAATGCTTCCGCCGGCGCCCTTTGCAGTGCTGCTATTTACATCCTCTCCAATATAATTATATCTGTCCCAGCGCTGTATGGTGCTGCCAAAGAGCGATGCTCCAAAATTCAGGTTCACCCTCTCTCCCGAATACTCTGCAGAGAGATAGAGAGTTCCGTGCAGAATCTTCTTGCCGTTGTGGGTTCGCACATAATCTCCCTCAACCTTGTATGGGTCTCTGCCGGCAAGCCCTGCAAGAGATTTTGAGGCATAATCTTCATACCAGTAGTCTGCTCCAAGAAGGTCTGTTATGCGCTCCTTCTCCCAGGTGCGGTAAATCTGCCCGTGCAGACCTCCGCCAATGCGCCATTTGGCAGAAATTTTATACTCTGCAGAGCTTATCAGACCTGCCTGGGTGTGGCCTGCCATATATTTGGTAATAATGTTCTGCGCAGAACCATCGGGATTACGGTTATTTGAAAGTGCGCTCTCCCAATCTATGTGTCCCTCTTTGAGGTATGAGGAGAGGCTCTTGCCTTTGGTCTCGTTCCATCTTCCTCCTCCCGATGCAATGGCAAGGTAGAATGAGTTTTTCATCTCCACCTTGGTGCCGCTCCAGATGTGCTGCAGGGTAAAATAGGGCTTGAAGTAGTTGTTAAGGCTAAGGTTGAAGGGCTTGCCATCTCTGTAGCCCCAGTTTTTGCTGTACTTTATGCCGTACTGCTCCACCTCTGCCGCAGATAGCCTTGTGGACCTCTGCTCGTGCTCCTCCGGAGAGCCAAGCGCCGTAAAGAGCAGTGTGTGGTTGTTGCGGAAGCGCTTTGCTATGGAGAGCATATAGGCAAAGGAGTTTACCTTGGTGCACTCCACATAGCCATCTCCGCCCACATAAGAGGCCATAAGGTTAAAGGACCAGCCGTTGCGCAGCTGGCCGCTATTTATCTTAAGGTAGCCCTTGAAGGTTCCAAAGTGGGAGCCGTAGAGTCCTGCCTCTGCTTTGAAGCGCTCTGCGGGCGCATCTGTTATAATGTTTATTGAACCTCCCACAGAGCCGTCGGAGAGGAGGGAGGAGCCCACGCCCTTCTGCACCTGAATGGCATTTGTGGCATCTGCCAGGCCCATCCAGTTGTTCCAGTACATACTGCCGGAGACAAGGCCGCTTATAGGAATGCCGTTGAGCATTACAGAGATATTCTCCTGCCCGAATCCGCGGATGTTAAGCTTTGCATCTCCATAACTGCCAGATTCGGATGTGGCATAGAGTCCGGGTATGCCTTTGAGCATCTCCGGATAGGTTCTGGCCGTGCTCTGGAGTCTTATCTCCTCTGCGGTTATGGTCTTAAGTCTTAATGCTGTTCTGTTTGCAGGCGAGAAGTTGGCCTTTACCGTTATCTCCTCCAAAGAGAGGGTATCTGCAAACTCAATTGTTGGGTTCTCCTCTTTCTGAGGAGTTTGAAGGGCATCATAGGCGCACACTACCTGTGGCGCCAGAAGAATTGCGATGCCCATAAGAATAGTGTTAGTTCTCATAAAAAAATAAAACCTTAAACTGTTACTTATGGCATACAATTCAAGGCTTTATGTTACTTCTTTCATCCAGACTGTACTGTCGGTGCCGTAGTTTCAACGGCTCGTGCCATTTGGCTCGCGGACTTTACCGCCGATCGGGAATTTCACCCTGCCCTGAAGTCTATGCAGAGCAAATATAGTCTGAATATTCATAAGAGCAAATAACTTTTGTGTTATTTAAGCTCTCTGTGGGTATATTCCGATATGCACCCCGGAAGTGTTATGGAGTAGTCCGGGTCTGTAAGCAGAGAGGAGGTAAGCAGCATATCTGCTGTGGTTCTGTTTGTTGCATAGGCTATGTTGTATAGCGATGCAAGGCGGCTGAGCGCAGAGACATCGTTCTGATGTCCCTGTGCTATAAGGTTGTCGCAGAAGAAGATTAGCATATTAATCTTGCCCTCTGCAATCATTGCGCCTATCTGCTGGTCTCCGCCAAGCGGACCGGAGAGCAATCTCTTTACCTTTCCTTCATAAGGCTTAAGGAGATGCTTTCCATCCTTTACCACCAGCTCTTCTATAAGTCTTCCGGTAGTTCCTGTTGCATAGATATTATATTGAGAGAGGAGTTTCCAGTTATATTCAACCCAACCCATAAGTTCCTTCTTTCTTCCGTCGTGTGCCACAATGGCAATGTTAATCTCTTTCATTTTGTGCTGTTTTATATATCTTTAATCTCCTCTCCCTTGCTGCAAAAATTATGCTCAAAGATTGAATTTAAGACCAAAATTATATTTAACGTTGTAGTATTCCACCTGGGTTGTGGTATTCTTGTTTCCGCCTATAAAGTATCTTAAAGGCTGGTTGAGAATATTGTTTACCTCTGTAAAGATGGTAAGTTTGTAGTTTTTGCCAAATGTGTAGCCTGCATTGAAGTCCAGATATTGGGTGCTGTCGTAGTAGCGTCTAAGCCTTGCATCGCTCTGGTACTCCTCGTCATCCTGGAAACTGCTGGTAAAGTTGTAGGATATTCTTGCATTAAAGCCCTTGTGCTCAAATGAGAGTGAGGCGTTGAGCATATTCTTTGGCGAGCCCGGGAGTATCTTTTCATCCTTGTTTCCAACATAGCTCTTGGAGACTTTGTTGTAGGTATATGTGTAGTTGGTGTAGAGGCCAAGGCATTTGAGCGCAGGTGAGATAAAGCCCAAATCTCTCTGGAAGCCCAACTCCAGACCAATGAGTCTGCCGTCAAATCCATTTACAGGAGAGGTAATCTCGCAGTCGTCAAAGGTCTTGTAGCTGCCGTATGTAATCTCATTTACAACAAAGTTCTTAATCTCTTTGTAGAAGACTCCTGCAGAGACAAGTCCTATTGAACCAAAGTAGTACTCTGCCTCAAGGTCAAAGTTGTAGGAGATGGCCGGCTTAAGGTCCGGGTTACCTATTGTAATCTCTGTTCTGCTGCCGCTCTTTGTATCTATTCCTACGCTTGGGATAAGGTATGAGTATTTAGGTCTTGCAAGTGTCTTTGTAAAGGCTGCCCTTAATTTCCAAGAGTCGTTAATGTCCCATTTCCAGAGAAGGCTTGGAAGGAATGTTGTGTAGTTGTTGCTTGCGCGCTCGGTTGGAGTAAGTGACTCCTCTTTTGTATCTTCGTTAACATCCCAAATAAGTCCCTGATAGGAGAGGTGTGTTGCCTCCAGCCTCAAACCTGCCATAAGGTGCATTCCCTTTCCAAGCTTCTGGTCCCACCTGAGATATGCTGCAGTTATGCTCTCTCTTGCAGAGTAATCGGAAGAGGACTCCTCATATACCTGCTCGCCGTTGGCGCGGTTAAAGTTGAATGAACCCAGATACTCTTTGCTTACAAAGTTGGCCTTCTGATACTGGCTGCCCGGCATAAATCCGTCTCTTACCTGAAGAGTGTAGTGATTGGTGTACTCTTTGTCGTAATTATCCTCATACCAGTCTGTGTAGTCATACCAGAGTGTCTCTCTGCTCTTGTTCTTGCGTGTGAACTTTCCTCCAAATTTAAGGGTGTTGCCATATTTGCCGCTCACTATCGGGAGGGTAAAGTCCACTCTTGCCTTGTATTCGCTCTCCTTTATCTTTTGGTCTGAGTTGGTTATCTCCTTTATTCCCCAATTGCCGCCATCTGTGGGGTCTACAACTGTGGTGGTGTATGGCTGTCTCTCAAATGCGTCAACTATTTCAAATGTCTGCTTCTTAAGCTGGAGGTCGAAGTAACGCTCGTCCGGTCTCTCCTCTGTTGCTCTTGCATAGGAGCCGTTCCAGGTCATCTTAAGCCTTCCAAACTGGTCCTCTCCTCCAAGTGAGAAATCCATTGTCTGCTGTCTCTCCAGACGTGCATTCTTGTTTGCATCGGAACCGCCCTTTGTCTGTATTCTTGCGCTCATCTTCTTTGCGCCGTCGCTTATTGCCTTATAGGTTATCCTATATCTGTTCTCCCAGTCGTTTCTGCGGTTGTAGATGCCTTTAAAGTAGATTTTGTGTTTTGGGCTTATATCATAATCCAACGAGAGGGAGTAGCTCTGACGCTCTCTGGTAACGTAGTACTGCCTTATCTGAATCTCATCTATTACCACCTGGTCGTCCTTTACAAGGTATGCAAACTCTGTGTTATCGCTGCCGGCAGGCGCATTCTGGTAAGATGCGGAGAGCATTATTCCAAGTTTCTCCTTAAAGAAGCGTTGGCCCCAGGTGCCGCCAAGGTTAAGCTGCATCTTGTTGCTTATCCAGTTGTAGCCGCTTCCTGCTGTAATGTTGAAGAGCGGTTTGTATGGGGTATTCTTGGTAACAAGGTTTATTGCGCCGCCAATTGCATCGCCATCCATATCGCTTGTAATAACCTTGTTTACCTCTATTGTCTGTATCATATCGGATGGGATAAGATCCAACTGTACATTTCTCACATCTCCCTCAGCAGATGGGAGTCTGTTGCCGTTTATGGTTACAGAGCTCAAATCGGGAGAGGTGCCTCGTACCTGGCCGAATCTTGCCTCGCCCTGGTCGTATTGCACATTTATTCCATTAATGCGCTTGAGGGCATCTCCAATGTTAGCATCGGGAAATCTGCCAACCTGCTCCTGAGAGACCACATTTGTTATTCCCATACTGTTCTTCTGCAGGTTAATGGCCTTGCGTTCTCCGGAGAGGGCGCTTACTACACGCACCTCGCTAAGGGTTGCGCCGCTTGTCATTACAAAGTCCTTTATTGTGCTCTCGCCCTCTCTTACTGTTATCTCGCTCTCTATAGGGTCATAGCCAATGTAGCTTACCTTAATGTGGTAAATGCCGGGCGCAAGGTTTGCAAATGAGTAGTAACCATCTATGTCGCAATATGTTCCTTCGTGTTTTCCAACTATCTCTATTGTTGCTCCGGGGAGAATCTCATTGTTTGCGTCAACTACACGCCCCTTTACAAGGGTAGAGTAGAGCGCACCCTTCTCCTCTTTGCCATCGGGAAGATTCAAATAATTTTCTGCTCTCTCTTTGGCAAAGAGACTTGTTGTGGAGACTGCCAAAAGTGCAAGAGCTGCTACACTCTTGATAATGTTTTTTCTTTTCATAGGTTCTTATTATTACCGTTATGTTTCTCTTCTATCCTATTTGTGTTCTATAGTGTATATTATCTCGCCCTTGCTGTTTATCATACTGAGAGTAAGGTACTTGCGCTCTGCGGAGATTACAATGAATCCCGCCTCGCCGCTTACAAAGAGGGCTCCCGGAATCTTCTTAACCTTCTCTCTAGAGAGCGAAGCTGCAGAGTTTACAACATATTCCACATTGCTCTCTTTCTCCCTGAAGTGCTGGAAATTATGTATATGGCCACAGGTGTATATATCTACGCCATATTTTCTGAGCAGCGGTGCAACGCTCTTCTGAAGGTCCTCCTGCTCGCTTATGCTCTTGCTTGTCTGCGCATATACAGGGTGGTGCCCCACTACAATAATCCAATCCTTAATCTGCTCATTTTCACTCTTTTTATCTATAGAGCCTCTTATGGCACTCAACTGCTCCTCTATCCACTTGAGCTCCTGCTGCGGGTCTACCTTAAGCACATCTGCATATTTATTGCTCTCTTCCCGATATCTGCTTATAAGCGGTGTGGTATCTATGAAGAGTATGTGCACTCTTGTGCTCTTGCCAGTGAAGAGTTTGTAATAGTATCTGCCCTCCATCTGCCATCTTCGGCTAACTTGTGAGTAGTTGATTACAGCCTCTGTATTGCCTATATATTCGTGATTGCCAAGTACGGGATACCAGGGAATCATAAGCTCCGGGTGCGAGTAGATTGTCTCAAAGTTTGTCAGCCACAGCGGGTCTGTTGTGCTCTGAACGCCCATAAAGTGGTGAACGTCTCCTGCTGCCAGAATTGCCTCGGGACCAATTACATCTGCCACCTCGCCCATAAGCTCTGCTATTGGCTTCTGCAGGTAGTAGCCGTTTCTGCCAAGGTCGTTTGCCTGTATGAAGGTAAGGTCTGCTTTTAGAGATTTAATACTCTTACCTTTTATTTCTGTTGTGTCACTTCCAAATTCTCCTCTCCTCTCTATAGCATTGCTTAGCAGGGCAGATGAGAATAAGAGGAGAGTAGAAATAATGAGCATTCCGGCCCATCTTGATGCTGTTTTGTGTTTCGTCTCCATAAAATATTTTTTAACCCGCACAAAAGTAGAGTTCATCTGTTTCAACGATGTTGCACAACTGTTACCAAATGGTTACATTTGCTCTTTATAATCGTCAATTGCTTGTGTGCCTATGGAAGTGGCTTTGATTATTATTGCGGTGATTCTCTTCACTTGCGTCTTTCTGAATAATCTATCGGAGAGGGTGGGAGTGCCTGTGCTGCTTATGTTTATCCTCTTTGGTATTCTTGTGGGTACCTCTGCCCCGGAGGCCATAAATGACTATGGAGAGTTAATTGGAGATATCTGCAGCATATCCCTTGTATTTGTAATGTTCTATGGCGGATTTGGTACAAGGTGGAGCTCTGTGAGACCTGTCATTGGGGAGTCTGCGCTGCTTGCCTCTGCAGGTGTTGTGGTTACAGCTGCTTCTGTGGCGCTCTTCTGCCACTATGCGCTTGGTTGGCAATGGGCGGAGTCTCTTCTTATGGGCTCTGTAATCTCCTCTACAGATGCCGCCTCTGTCTTCTCTATACTTAGAACAAAGAGTCTTGGCCTGAAACGCAATACATCTCCCATCCTGGAGGTGGAGAGCGGTTCTAACGACCCCTGCTCTTATATGCTTACCGCTATCTGCCTTTCTCTCTTGGGCGGGGAGTTCTCTGCAGGCGGGATTCTGCTTATGCTCCTTATGCAGATTGCATTTGGCATAATCTTCGGTCTTGTTATAGCTAAGATTGCGCAGTTAATCTTAAAGGGCAGGTCTCTTAATAATCAGGGCGTTAAGATGCTCTTTATCTTTGCTGTGGCGCTTACTTCGTATGCCTTGCCCACCCTCTTTGGGGGCAACGGATACCTAAGTACATATATAGTGGGAATTATTTTGGGCAATACTGAGTTCTCCGAGCGGAGGCCCTTGGTCAGTTTCTTTGACGGCATTACTAGCCTTATGGAGATTCTCATCTTCTTCCTGCTGGGATTTATGTCTGTGCCGGAGAGGCTGGCAGAGGCATTCATTCCTGCTCTTATTATCTTCTTCTTCTTGACCCTTGTGGCAAGACCCTTTGCGGTCTTCTCTGTGTTGTTGCCATTCCGCAAATATCCCCTTAATCAGATGAGCCTTATCTCCTTTGTTGGTCTCAGGGGCGCCGCCTCCATTGTATTTGCAATAATGACGCTTAACAATGCTCTTAACCTTAGCAACGACATCTTCAGCATTGTATTTGTAATAGTGCTTCTCTCTATCTCTCTACAGGGTTCTCTCATTCCTTTTGCTTCCCGAAGATTAAAGATGGTGGAGCTCTCCGGCGGCGATGATAGCACCTTCAGCACCCTGCAGGAGACGGAGGAGATCTCCTTTGGCCGGATTCGCATAGATGCCTTCTCTCCTTGGGCCGATTGCAGAATAAGTCAGTTGAACATACCGCAGGAGCTGCTTATAGTCTCCATCTTCCGCGACGGAGAGTCTATTGTGCCAAATGGCAATACTCTTCTAAGGAGAGACGACGAGCTGATTATTGGCATAAGAGGGTATGAGAACAGTACCAATGCCATAATCAAGTCCCGAATTATAAGACCGGGCAGCAGATGGGTTGGTTCTACTATAAGGGAGTTTGCTGCAGAGAAGAGTTATCTTGTAATTATGATTAAGCGCAACGGGGAGTCCATTATCCCCAACGGAAATACCGTAATCTGCGGCAACGACCAACTGGAGTATATAATTCGCAATAATACAGGTGATTATGAATGAGTTTTATGAATTGTCGCTAAGGCTTGTGGTTGCAATGATTCTTGGTGCACTCATCGGGACAGAGCGTGAGCTGCGCGCAAAGGATGCCGGCTTCCGCACGCACTTCCTTGTTGCCCTTGGCAGCGCGCTCTTTTGCATTGTCTCTCAGTTTGGCTTTCCAGAGGGGCTTAGAGATTCCTCCAGGGTGGCCGCTCAAGTGGTATCGGGAATAGGCTTTTTAGGCGCAGGTACAATTATTCTGCAGCGCAGCAGGGTGCGCGGACTTACCACGGCGGCAGGTTTGTGGGTTACTGCAGCAATTGGTCTTGCCTGCGGCACGGGCTTGTATCTTATTGCAACCATCACTACGCTCCTTGCCCTGCTTGGTCTGGAGCTGCTTATTCTGCTCTTTCCCCACACCTCCTCCACAATTTTGGCCCTCTCTTTCAAAACAGATTCAAAGGAGCAGCTTAAGAGCGCCCTGGCCCAGATAAAATCTCACGTGACGGAGATTATCACCTACGAAGTAAAAGAGCTGGACGCGGCCGCTGCGAGCACCCTCTGCTTTCGCGTCACACTATCTGTTAAATGCCGCAAGGGCAAAGACCTTAGTGAAATAATTTCCATTCTGGAAAACTTTTCAGAGGTTGCCATTAGCAACAAGGAGGAGTTGTAGATTAGCTCCTATGCTCCACTATCTAGTTGCAGCTCACTTGCGGCGCTGCACTCTCTCGTTGTGGCTTATCTGCTGCGCTGCACGCTCTCTATGAAGTCCATTACTGTGGCGAAATAGGTGGAGTCTGCGGCAGGGTCTCCGTATCTGTCGCAGAACATATGGTTGTCGCCCTCTTTTGTAAGGAGTTGTACCTGGTGCTGCTGGGCCTCTGCCGCTGCCTTTGTTAGTCTTTCAAAGGATTTGAACGGAATTTGACTGTCCTCCTTGCTGTGCATAAGTAGTGCCGGCCTGCCGTTAAGTTTTGCAATTGCACTCTCTGGTCTTGTTTTCCAAGGGTTTACACCATATTTTATCCACGCTGTAAGCGAGAAGAATGGCTTGAACGGGTAAGCAAGCACTCCAATATAGTTTTGTATCTGATCTGTGAGGGCATCCTCTACAGATGAGTATCCCGATATGGAGACAATTCCGTCTATCCTCTCATTGCAGCCTATTGAGTTTATTGCCACAGCGGCACCCATTGAGAGTCCCAAGATTGTTACTGGAGTCTCTGCAGGATAATTTGCCTCTATGTAATCGGTGACGGCTGCAACATCTCTGAACTCTTCCCAGCCCATTGCAATCCTCTCGCCACTGCTCTGCCCGTGCGCGCGCAAATCGGGAAGAATAGCGGCAATGCCTCTTTTGTTAAATTCTCTTACGTGTCCCCAGAAGGCGGTAACTGATGGATTCTCAATGCCGGAGAGGCATATAACAACTGCCTTGGCAGAATCGGGACGGCTCTCAAGCGCAACTATTTTTACGCTGTCTTGTGTAAGGAGCGTAAGAGTATCGGGAGCAGGAAGATCCCAATCTCTGGCATCATAAATGTTATTGTAATCTACGTGTTTATCCAACATCATATGGAACAGCAGCGCCGGCCCTCCCAAAAGAGCCACTGTGTATAACCCTACGACAACAAAGAACAAATACTTGATAATCTTAACTAAAACTCGCATCTCTATTTATTTTTCACTCTCAATCTCTTCACTCTCTAGCTCTTCATCCCTTTGCCGTCAGGTGGCTTACTGTTTGCCGGCGGCGTGGCGACCTCTTTGCTGCTCCTTGATGGGCTGCGTTGCTGGCGGTTTGCTTGCAGGTCTCTTGTTTTGTTAGCTGCTCGTTGCCAGCGGCGCTGCTGGCGGTTTGTTTGCCTCTGGGAAGTGGTGCCGTTTGCAGTTATCTTGAGTCTTGCCAGTTGTGCCGTTTGCAGCGTCCAAAGGTAAATATAATTGGTCCCATAACAAAATTGATTACCTTCTCAGTGGCAACAGTTTGCGGCGCTTCGCTTGCGGGTCCTCTCATTCACGAGGGCATGGCGCACACGGTCTGACTCTCTACATCGGCACCCCTGCCAGCCTCTCTGCCATAGCGCCCCGGCTAGCCTCTCTGCCACAGCGCAGCCTCTCTGCAGTCGCTATGCCACGGCGCCCCGGCCAGCAACAAACCTCATCTGACGGAGAAGAGTACTCCGGTTTGGCTAGCAATCTGGCGCATCTGGGCCGGATTTGCTAACTCGCAGC